>Ga0099364_10010994_pt1 | contig 12404 bp, 10 predicted proteins | sample TergutTh196P3_FD_73070 | JGI IMG/M metagenome (GOLD analysis project Ga0099364, IMG submission 73070) | Microcerotermes parvus P3 segment gut microbial communities from Pointe-Noire, Republic of the Congo - Th196 P3 | ecosystem: Host-associated > Arthropoda: Insects > Digestive system > Gut ... | reverse complement strand
CGAAGAACGAAGGCGGACGTTGGTGCATAAAGTCAAAAGAAAAAAGAGGAATCTACAAAGGATACTCCTTTTTTTAATCTTGTCAAAACACCAGGTATTTTTAGAGGTGCCCTGTAGTTTGCCCTTCGATTTTTGTGCGTTTAATTTCATTTATGGAAAGTGCTTCCTCGTGCAATTTCAAGTCGAACTGAACATTTGGAAAATCGACTGTGTGAATTTCAAACTCACTCTCCGCAGACATTTCGGATTCTTTTACAGAACACCATATCATCGGCTGCTCGAACCAAATATCATGAACAATAGTCCCTTTTATTGGGACTGTTATAATCTGATCCTTATATCCTGCGATTTCAATTCGGACTGATTCCTCGAACTTCCCTCTTCTTCCCGATATATTGACGGTAACCGGAATAGAAATGAAAGCACCAGCCTCTAGCGTCGATTGGGGCAATTTGATGGACGCACAGCCACATCCCGTTTTAACACTCACGATGTTCACATCGTGCTTTGAATAATTCTTGAGCGTCAAAGAGACCGAGACTTGTTTTTCGCTTTCGTTTACTTGCCCGAAATCGAGTATCTTGGGGTTTACCGTTACGAAATTCGTAATTTCATCGGGAGTGACGGTGGGCACACTTTCCGCTACTTCTGGCAAGTACAAACAAGCCAGAAATAACGAAGGCAATATTTTGGAGAACAACCCAACGAACATCTTCAAGCGAGATCAGTTTACTATCATATCTATTATACACCACCACCATGTGTCAACAGGGGGTGGTTCGCTGAACATTGCCGCAATCACCCTTATATTTTTTGGTGGTGTCCCTGATTTATTGGTTGCGAAAAACGGTACATCCCATGGCAAGCAACGATACAAATACCATAACAGCGAATGCACACCAAACATTCTATGATGATTATACCTACAATGCTTGCAAACCTGATGTCAAAAAAACATCATCAAGATGTGCTTCAACAGCACCCGGGCAATAACATGCATCCTTGACATCAATGCCGATACGGTTACCGCAACTCTAAAAAAACCTCGTTAAATTATGTAAATACAGAATACATTGAACAACATTCGGGGAGTCTTTCGCCTTTGAAATTCATTGCCGCAATGGTGGTTGGCTACTGGTTTGATACGAGAGAGCATTGATAACTTGGACAAGTTGTTGGAGTGCTTAACACCGTAGTCGATTGGCCGAGTGTATGCTGATGGCCATGCTGTTTATGCGGGAAAGTTTCCTGCGGAGGTTTTGCTTGTCTCGAAGGAGGATTTGTAGAAGATAGAGCGTAATCATTTACCGTTGCGTACTGGGTAAGGAAAAACTGCTACTAAAAGTACGTACTTACGCCTGCCATCCCTTGTAAAATTTAGACTCCCCGTTATCGAAACCGTCGATTCGCTGGAAAATCCCCTTTGGGGCCGTCGGGTAATTTTTTAATGTCAAAGCAACCGTGATAACGATGACACAACGCCAACGCAATAGCATCGGCAACGTCGGCAGGTTCTGGATACATCTCCAACCCTAACTCAAGTTTAATTGCCCGTTGGACTTGATCTTTCGTTGCCCGACCACTACCCGTCAGGAGTTTTTTGACCTTCGTTGCCGCATAGGATACGACTTCAATACCAGACTGTGCAGCGGCTAAACAGATACAGCCGCGTGCATGCCCCATCAAAATCGCTGTCGTCGGTCTATCATAATGACTATACAGTTCTTCCAACGCCAGCACTTTAGGCGAGAACATTTCGATGACTTCGCAGACGCCGTCGTAGATTTCTCGAACTTTCTGCGAAAGTTCCCCGCTACGGCTACGAACCACGCCGGCTTCGAGCAACCGCACCTTACCCGACGCACTGTCTATGACAGCGTAGCCGGTCGTGTTCAAGCCGGGATCGATTCCAAGAATTGGATTCATCGTTTTCAAATGTACTTTCAAACAGTACGATTAGCAGGTATTGGGTGCGTTCATTCGCTAGACCCAGCCTCGCAACTTGCATGCTGCCGCAACTCTAGCGACGGAAACACAGTAGGCGGCATCCCGCACCGTCGATTTTTCACGCAGTGTCCGTTCAAATATATCCTTGCACGCCTGCGTCATTTTTTTATCCAAACTCGAACGGACGGTCTCCAGATCCCAGTAATAATTATAGCAGTTTTGCACTTGTTCAAAATACGAAACGGTAACACCGCCGGCATTGGCAAGGAAATCCGGCAACACAACGATATTTCGTCCGGCCAGGATGTTGTCTGCTTCGGGTGTTGTCGGACCGTTAGCCAGTTCGAGAATCATCTTCGTTTTGACATTGCCGACATTTTTTTCTGTAATCACGCCTTCGAGAGCCGCCGGGATTAAAAGATCACATTCCTGGAACAGCAATTCATCACGAGGTATTTCTTCGGTATCAGGGCAACCGGCAAGGGTTTTATTTTTTTCATAATGTTCGAATAATGCTTTGATATTGATCCCGTTAGGATTCCGTATAGCACCGGCAACATCGCTGATTGCAACGAGTTTCATTCCGAACATTTCTTCACCGATCGAAGCGGCAAAGGACCCCACATTGCCAAACCCCTGGATCGCCATCGTTTTTCCTTGCAACGGGACATTAAAAGCCTTTGCGGCTTCCCTGGCAACATACCAACCGCCGCGTGCGGTTGCTTCGGCTCGTCCTTCGCTGCCTCCCATACCTAACGGTTTGCCCGTAATGACGCCGGGCAATCGGCGATGAGTCATCGTTTCATACTCATCGAGCATCCATGTCATAATTTGCGCATTGGATCCGACGTCGGGTGCGGGGACGTCGAGCCATGGGTCGATATTGTGGCCGATTGCCCGAACGTATCCGCGTGCGACTCGTTCTTTTTCGGCTTCGGACATTTTTAATGGGTTGCAGACGACTCCGCCTTTTCCACCGCCGAGCGGCAGGTCGACGGCGGCTGTTTTCCATGTCATCCAGCACGCAAGAGCGCGGACGGTATCAACCGTTTCTTCGTGATGCCATCGGATACCGCCTTTTGCCGGTCCTCGGGCGGTGTTGTATTGGATACGGTATCCGCGAAGGACTTGCGTCGTGCCGTCATCCATCTTGACAGGGAAAGTCACGGCAAGTTCGTGTTGTGGTTCGCGGAGAAAAGCATGTGTTGCTGCATCAAGTTTGAGTGCGGCTGCCGCTGTATCGATTTGTTGTTGAGCAACGGCAAAGGGATTATACCCAGAATGAGACATTAGGGGAATGATCTTATTATTAAAACATGATAACAAACAGACCAGCATTGTAACAGACGATTCGGCCAAAGGGAAGGCGTTCGCCTTGCTCTGTTGGAAAATAAGACAACACGCGATGGGACTATCGCATCAACAAACGAAACCGTAATCGCAAGGCAACGGCCTAAGCCAGCGGCCTCGCAATCACGGCTGTTCAACACGGCGGCAAAAGGCCGCACCATCCTCAATACCAACGCAACGCAGGATCACTGCAGCCAGGATCACTGCGGCATAGAGCGTTTCCTGAATTTGTCGCGGCCTTGCGTTCGTTATTCTATCGCAAGCCAGCAACCCTCTACGCCCCGACCGGCGGGGGGCTGTCAACGCGAAATACTGTGTGTTGCTTTGTTATCCGAAAGAGTGTTTTCCTAAAGAGGGAGAGAGGGTGGAAAGAGAGAGTGGGGAGCGTTGTCGTTTTTTGTTAAATCGGGTACAATGCAGGGCTTGTTTTTATTTTGCCCTTCTGAAAGTTTCTAAAGATATCGTGCGTATTGCCAGCCGATCCCGTCATGTAGCCGAGTCGAGTACAGCGAAAGGGATACTGCACTGGCTAGTGATTCGCGGGGCCAGACATAATAATCTCAAAGGTATCGATGCGGCGTTTCCCTTGGCGGCTTTTTCCGTCGTAACCGGCGTGAGCGGGAGCGGAAAAAGTTCTCTGATTAACGATATTCTTTGGAAATCGCTGGCGAAATCGTTGCATCGGGCAAATACGGTGCCCGGCGCACACGATTCCCTTGCCGGAGTCGAATATCTCAATAAAGTGATTCGCGTGGATCAGCAACCCATTGGTCTTACGCCGACGTCGAATCCCGCAACGTATACCGGCGTTTTTGATTTAATTCGTGATTTGTTTTCGCAACTGCCGGAGTCAAAAGTTCGGGGATATTCATCTCGCCGGTTTAGTTTTAACGTCCCCGGCGGGCGATGTGAGCGGTGTGAAGGGGCGGGGCATATCAAGATCGAAATGCATTTTTTGCCCGACGTGTGGATAGTTTGCGAAGCCTGCAACGGCAAACGGTATGATGCCCAAACCCTGGCGATTCAATATCGGGGAAAATCGATTGCCGACGTGCTTGATATGACTTGCGGCGAGGCTGTTGACCTTTTTCAGGATGTTCCAAGTGTCCGCCGAACGATTCAAACGCTTTGCGACGTCGGCCTGGATTATGTGGCTCTTGGACAGTCCGCTCCGACACTGTCCGGCGGGGAAGCCCAACGGGTAAAACTCGCTGCCGAACTTGCAAGGCCAGATACCGGCAGGACTCTTTATCTTCTCGATGAACCCACGACGGGCTTGCATTTTGATGACTTGCATAACCTGCTCAATGTCTTGCACCGGCTTGTTGATATTGGCAATACCGTCATTGTTATTGAACATAATCTTGATATTATTAAAAATGCTGATTGGATTGTTGATCTCGGCCCGGAAGCGGGGAACGAAGGGGGAAATCTGGTTTTTGCCGGAACGCCGGATGAACTCATCGCCAGGGAGAAAGCAAAGGGCAGAGCAAAAGGCAGGACAAAAGGCGATAACGCAAAAGGAGACAAAGACGCCGGGGGCTTTCTGTCTTACACGGCGCAGGCGTTATTGCCGGTTTTTATGGAGAGTGCCGTTGCAGACCGGGAAGTGTTGACGGAACAGGATATCCCGGCAGATTTACACAGCAAACTGGACATACGCGAACTTGGTCAGGATGCCCGAATGCCCTGGGAAACCGACGGCCGGCTTTGGCATATACAGGATCGGGTAAGCCGCAAGGGGCAGCCTATACAGTGGGATGGGCGAATTCTTGCCGAAGTCATCGAGAGGCTGGAGCGGTCGAACCAATTTTCGCCGGTGAACTGGAATCACCGAACGACCGTTGAGATTCGGGCCAAGAACAAACAACTCGGCTGGTTTATGCATGCGATCACCGCAGAGGAATGGCTGTTGAAGTTGAAATTTCGCGTTCCCCGTAATACGTTTAACAAAACCTCTTTGATTACACGGCTGAATTTGAAGCCGTTGAATGATATGGAGTCCATTCCGATGTACGGCAGTCAGCCTCGTGTCCGCGTTGTTCCGGCGGGGCGTTGGCAAGAGATTGAATTACGCCCTCACTCTTGGCAGGAGATCGATCGTCAGGAGTTTTGGGATTTTTTGGATACTTGCATCGAGGGTTTTGCTCAATTTGCTACGGAAGACCTTGATCCCAGTGCGTTTATGCCTTGGAAGATACTCGGCGAGACCTGGCACTATACATCCAAAGGCCTTATTGGCGGCGATAAACTTCGATGGGATATGCCGTTGCTTAAGGAGTTATTCGGGATTATAAACAAGACGGCTGCGGATTTGCGGATTGTTTGGACGAACAAGGTCGTCGTGCCTTTTCATCGTCCTGCTTCCCGAAAGCGTCCGGCATTGCTCGCCAAGACTGCGGAAAGCCGCAATTTACCAGATGTTGTGGTGCATACGAAAAGGGTTGATGCCGTCTATGTTGATGTGTATGTTGAGAAAAACTCTGTCCCGTTGGGGAAAATATGTACTATCGGGAGCGAGCCGCTTGTCAACGGCGAAAACCCTTATTATGATATTTTGCAGTTGCGGTTTACGGAGAAAAAGGAACTCAAATCGAAAGAGTTTCAACAGTTGTTGAATAAAGCCTTGGCGGAGTAACCCAACGTTCTCCGCCTTTTCCGTCATCCTAGCGTCCCACATCCCCGCATAGGCCGGGGGCTGGTTAGCCGCCAAGCCCGGATCGGCGGATCGGCATATACGTGTTGCTGGGCAACTCGGCTAACGGCGGGGACAATCGGGCACAAAACTTATACTAATTATGAATAATACCAACGAAACACTATGCCAGATCAAAAGCCGAATGATCAAAAGCCGAACATTTTCACGCAAGCAAAAAATGAAATCAACGCTTGGTGTCAAGGCGTAGGGCGTTATCTGTCGGGGCATTTGACCTATCTCGGTAACTTTGCGATGTTCTGCTTCCACACATTCATGTGGATGTGCTGGAAGTTGCCGAGAAGAGAGCAAATGGTTCATTCGTTTTATACAATCGGCGTGCTCAGTTTACCCGTCGTGATGTTAACGGGCGTATTTATCGGGATGGTTCTTGCCGTCCAGACGTATACGCAATTCAAGCAAGTCGGCATGGAATCGATGCTCGGCGGCGTCATCAGTTTATCGCTTGTTCGTGAACTTGGCCCGGTTCTGGCCGCAACAATGCTTGCCGGCCGGGTCGGTTCTGCAATCGCTGCCGAACTGGGAACGATGAGAGTTACCGAACAAATTGATGCCTTGACGTGTATGGGAGTCAACCCGATCCATTACCTCGTGGTCCCGCGGTTTTTAGCGTGTTTGATTCTGATACCGGCATTGACGCTGATTGCCGATGTGACCGGCATGCTGGGCGGTGCATTCTACTGCATTCACATTTTGGGGATCAACGAGCATCATTATTGGGAAAATACAAAAGATTTTGTGAACACGTTCGACATTCTTGCTGGTATGGGCAAGAGTGTTTTCTTCGGCGGAATTATTGCTTTGATCAGTTGTCATCAAGGTTTTCATTGCACGGCGGGCGCAGAAGGCGTCGGCAAGGCGGCTACTCTATCCTTTGTCTATTCGTTCGTTGCAATCCTGTTTCTCAACTTGATACTGGGAATCAGTCTTGACCATATTATGCATGCCCTCGGAATATCCAGCGGGTTGGTGAAGGGGTAAGCCGGGTAGAGTAAAATGACGGCGAATCTCTTTTTCACGCAAAGAGACCGTCTTGTGAGAGACGGCATTGGCCGTATGATGCTGTTTATGCGGATTGTATGTAATATGAACAAAAATCCGGCAAAGGAATTATAATTATACAGATTGTAGCGAATATGCCGATGTGGTAAAATAGTCAACGGTAAAAAGAGAAAGATAAAACTTGACTTTTTCTTTTTGTATATCATACTTCATAACAACGATGGCAAAGCATTCACTTGCCCGATCACCATTTTTTTACCCCCTATTGAAAAAGGAGATGTATTCCATGAAAAAGTTTTTATTCCTCGTATCTTGCTTTGCGGTAGTTCTCATGCTGAACAATGCGGGCATTGCCCAAGATGATCCTTGTATCCCTTGTGTTGATACAGTCGCCGTTGTCAACGGCCACGCTGGTGTTCCAATGATCGCTGTTCCGCTCAACCATCCCGGATTGAACATCAATCAACGCGATGTCCGGCGTGCGATGCGTCTGGAAGCCCGAATCGCCCAAAGACATATGCGTCTCGAAGCCAAATTGAATCCCAAAACGCCCCCCGGTTTCCCGTTTTTGCCCCTACCGGGTGAACCCATCGTTCCGTGCGAAGCCGCCGACTATTACGGCGTAGACCCGTGCGGCGGCCCCGTCGGGTACGCGACGTCCGGCGGGTATGTTCCGGGGACAACCATTCAGTCAGGCCGAATTAACGCTTCGATTCAACGGCAACGATCGGGCGGCGGCACAACGATCAATTTCCTGTCGGTTATCCGGCCTGCCCCGCGATATATCGAATATCCGTATCCTGTCTATGGCAGATAGGGGGCTCTAGAGCGTTTCACGTGTTTCTATGGACAAAAATCGTCATGTTGAGTAATCGGGAATCAAGTAAGCCGCCCGGCGGGGCGGCTAACTTGATTCCCGAAACAAATTGATCTCCAAATAATCAGCGGGGTTGACTCCCAGATGCAACAAACCTTTTTCCGTCAAACAACGCCCTTTCGGAGTGCGAATTAACAGTTCGCTTCGCAACATAAAGGGTTCAATCTCAGCCGATAAGGTATCCGGCTCTAAATTGAGGGTGTGAGCGATCGATTCCAACCCGACGGGCCCGCCGCGAAATACCCGAAGTATTGTTTCCAAAAACCGGCGATCTTGCGGGTCAAGTCCCAATTTGTCTATTCCCTGCATCTCTAACGCTTCCTTCGCAACGCCCAAGGTAATCACTCCATTCGCCTTGGCGTCGGCATAATCCCGAACCCAGCGGAGTCGATTGTTTGCAAGCCGAGGAGTTCCCCGACTGCGAAAAGCAATTTCGTAAGATGCGTCTGATTCGATGTCGATATTTAATTTCCTGGCACTTCGCCGAATAATGACGGCCAATTCGTCAATGCTGTAAAAGTCCAGATGTTCCCGAATTTGGAACCGGTCCCGAAGCGGAGCGGAAATCAGGCCGGATCGGGTAGTTGCTCCGATGAGTGTAAAAGGTTTCAGTTGGATGTTGAGCGTTCGGGCATTCACTCCTTCGCCGAGTGTTAAGTCGATGCGAAAATCTTCCATTGCCGGATAGAGGAATTCTTCGACCGACTTTTGCATTCGGTGTATTTCGTCGATGAAGAGTACCGATCCCTCTTCGGCATTGGTCAGATAGGGAACTACATCTTTGGGAGATTTGAGAGTTGCTCCGTTGCCGATTTGCATAGACACTCCAAGTTCCCGGGGAATGCAAGTTGCAAATGTCGTTTTGCCGAGTCCCGGCGGTCCATCGAGCAGGATGTGTCCCAGTGTTTCTTTGCGTTTTTGGGCGGCTTGGATAGAAATTTCCAGTCGGGAGAAGACGTCTCGTTGTCCGATCATTTCGGCCATACGTTGCGGCCGGAGCGCACGATCCTCCTCGGCCGCAAATTCCGGCGGCAGGGCAGTATCGGCTACAGAACCCATCTCGTAAGACGGGACATCATCCGGCGTAATAATCGCTTCTCTAGGCATAATCCTTTGCGTTGTCATCTTACCCGACTGAAAGAGAAATGTCGATAGCCCGACCAGCGGAACAACGCAATAACCGATAAAATCGTTAAAGTTTCGCTAAATTGACTCCGATTTGGTGGATCAAGAGTTTAATTTCATAGAGAATGCGATGCCTTTTCAAACGATTTATACATCCGGTACTGGAATGATGGGGATGGAGAAAAAACTTAACGTCATATCCAACAACCTTGCCAATATCGAAACGACGGCATTTAAGAAACAGCGTTGTAATTTTGAAGATTTATTTTACGACAATCTTCGCTATCCCGGTTCTCAGGATGTGAACGGCGAATTTGCGGCAACCGGTATCGCCGTTGGTGTGGGTACCCGAGTTACAAGCATACAGTCCGATTTTTCAATGGGGTCGATTACAGCAACTGGCCGAGACCTCGACATTGCCATCGCGGGGACTGGATTCTTCCAGTGTACAGACCCGTTCACTGGCGATATATTCTATACCAGGGCGGGTAATTTTAGTATTAACCCCGAAGGTTCTTTGGTGCTTGGAAGTTCGCATACCGGGCGGCTGGTCGAGCCGGAAATAATGGTTCCTGATGGTGTCAGTCATATACAAATCGACGACAGCGGAATGATTTGGGTTGCCCAAAACGGCGATGTGCAAGCCTTGCAGATGATCGGACAACTCGAGTTAGCGACGTTTATTAACCCTGAAGGTTTGGTTCGTGTCGGCGAAAATTTATATCGGCAAACGGAAGCGTCTGGCGAAGCGATTATTAACAACCCTGGCGAAAACGGTACCGGCATACTCAAAGCACAGCATCTTGAAATGTCCAATGTACAGCCGGTTGTTGAGTTGATCGACATGATTACTTCGCAAAGGGCTTATGAATTGAACAGTAAATCTACGCAGACGGGCGACCAAATCCTGCAGGCGGTACTGAGTATCAAACGTTAGAGTCTTGTTTTAATCTTTATATTAGGCGGCTCGCCATAGAGCCGGCTGGGAGAGTTGCTGGGTGAATTGCTGGGTGAATTTAATTTTAGAGAAAAATACTCATAGGATTTTAACCAACATTTAACCCTCCCATTGCACATCCCCATTACACACCCCCATTGCACAAATTGGGCTTGCGGACTATTGCAAAATCATTCTATCAAGGATACAATCGGATTGTTTTCGTACTCAATCAGCCTTGCCGCAATGAATCTCTCCGAATCAAAATACAATTCCTTCGCTCTTGTCCGCGAAATGCTTGAAACGCCGGATATTATAGGACAGTTTGACTTTGCCCGAACAGCAAGCATCGCACAGAAAATCAAACAAACCGGCAAACTTTTTCTCGCTGGCGAAGGGTCTTCGCGGATTTTTCCTGCTAAAAATTTCATCGACCGGGTACGTCACCTTGGCGTCGACTTATTTGTCGCAACCGAAGGCAGCCGGCAATGTATGGATTATGATCTGTCTAACTGGGCAGTGATGGCGTCCTCCAATAGCGGACAAACGTCTGAAACAATTGATATGCTGGCCAAATTGCAAAAAGAGGGGCATCAAAAACGCTTTGCTGTTACGGCAAACCCCGACGGTAAAATTATTGAATTTACAAACGAATCGATTGTCCTGACCTGCGGAAAAGAGGAAGCCGTTGCTGCGACCAAAAGTGTTGCCGAGCAAGCACTCATCTATCAATCGTTGCTGTCCAACATGACGGATTGCGGAGACCCGGCAGCCGCAAAAAAAGCCGAAACGATTGGTAAAGACATTCTCCATGCCGAGTATGCTGCTCCGATGATTGATGCTCTTGCCAAAGCGGGGACGATCTACTGGGCAGGCCGAAATAACGGCGTTGCGGAAGAACTTACGTTAAAAACGTGTGAAATCGCCCGACAAAAAAGCGTTTTTCTCGAAGGCACATTTCTGTTACACGGCGTCGAAGAAATTATGCTGGCCGATGATGTTATTGTTCTCATTGATCCCTTTGAGGCCGAATGGGATCGCATTAAACAACGCTATGTGGACGCTCTGAACATGAAAATTATCGCTATTGCGCCGAAACCAACGCCGTTTGAAACGATTGTCATTCCAGATCAGCCGGGCTATAGTTCGTATTTGCAACTGTTTGCGGGCTGGAATCTGCTAGTTCAAATTGGTGTTGCCCATAATATCAACCTTGATAAACCGAAACGGGCAAGAAAAGTCGGCAATGAGTACACCGGATGACGTGTGGTTGCCGGATGATGCCGGATGATGGACTCATCGGGGTAAAAGGCTGGCGAGGACTCGATTTCATCGGCTTTAGTTGTCTTTATCGGGGCAATGGATTATAATATGCCGAACGTTAACACCATTGGGGAAAAATGAATAAAGAAGAATTTCAACCTAAAAGAATGGATCGTCTCGCTTCGGAGATTCGGTTTGTGATTACCGACATCATTTGCCGAAGTGGGTCGGGACACATCGGCGGGGCATTGTCTCTTGTTGAGATTATGCTTACGTTGTATCACCGGTCAATGAATACAGACCCGAAAAACCCGAATTGGGCAGACCGGGACCGACTGGTTCTCTCTAAAGGCCATGCCGCTCCGGTTCTTTATACAACGCTGGCGTACTGTGGTTTTTTCCCCAAAGACTGGCTTCCGACTCTCAATGCCGACGGTACGAAGTTGCCGAGTCATGCCGACGGCCGTACTGTTCCGGGGATCGACATGACGACGGGTTCTCTCGGCCAAGGTCTTTCCGTAGCGTGCGGGATGGCTCTTGCCGCTAAAAAAGACGGCAAGAACCATCATGTTTTCTGTATCATCGGCGACGGAGAATCGAACGAAGGGCAAAATTGGGAAGCCGCAATGTTCGCTTCGCACCAAAAGTTGGACAACCTCATAGCGATTACCGACTACAACAGAATGCAAATCGATGGAACTACTACGGAAATACTCGAATTGGAACCGCTTACGGATAAATGGTCGGCATTCGGATGGAATGTTCTCGAAGTAGACGGACATCATTGGGATGATCTCTATGACAAAATTGAACAAGCGAAAAATGCCCGAAATTCGGCAACAGGCCCATGCAAGCCGGGTAAGCCGACGATGATCATTGCTCATACCATTAAGGGCAAGGGGTGTTCGTTGGTCGAAAATCAGGTCGGCAGCCATAATATCAAGATACCGGATCAAAAAGCGTATGAGCAATATCTTGCAGCCGTTGCGGGCGGGCCGTTTACATTGCCCTATTAACAACATTGCTAACAACTTTGCCCTATTAACTTGGCGGTAGTTCGGTTAATTCCTTGCGTTCCTTCGCAGCGTTCCTTCGCCCCGTTGTCGTTGATATGATGTGAAAGGAGCAACGTGTTGCCGGATGTTATCGGATGCTTGCCGTTTGGGGGAGTCCGATGTTGGAGTCGA
>Ga0099364_10010993_pt1 | contig 12405 bp, 17 predicted proteins | sample TergutTh196P3_FD_73070 | JGI IMG/M metagenome (GOLD analysis project Ga0099364, IMG submission 73070) | Microcerotermes parvus P3 segment gut microbial communities from Pointe-Noire, Republic of the Congo - Th196 P3 | ecosystem: Host-associated > Arthropoda: Insects > Digestive system > Gut ... | reverse complement strand
GCAAGCGAACCATCACCGGTGTTGTGAGCAGCATTGCTGGCGACAAAACCATCGTCATCACACGCACGACTCGTCAAACTCACCCGCTCTACGGCAAGAAATTCACGACCAGCCGCAAATTCCACGCCCACGACGAAAAGAACGAAGCCCACGTCGGCGACACCGTTCTGATCGAAGAGTGCCCGCCGAAATCGGCCACTAAAACTTGGGATCTGAAGCAAATCGTCGAAAAAGGCCACGAGCGATTGACGTTGAAAGAAAACGAAATCGTCGAGGAAATGGCCGAAAAGGCCGCCGCAAAGGGCGCTGACAAAGACGAAGAAGCTGTCATTTCGACCGAAGTGGAGAAATCTCCCGCGAAAAAGGAGGCGAAATGATACAGCAAGAGTCCAGATTAAAAGTTTGCGACAACTCTGGCGCCAAAGAAGTCCTCGTCATCCGCGTGCTCGGCGCAACCCGCCGCCGCTACGCCCGTGTCGGTGACATCTTCGTCGCCACTGTCAAGGAAGCCGACCCGCACGGCAACACCAAGAAAAAGTCGGTTGTCAAAGCCGTCGTCGTCCGAACGCGAAATCAAATCCGCAGAAAAGATGGCTCAACGATCAAATTCGACGACAACGCCTGCGTCCTGATCAACGACGACAAAACGCCCAAAGGCACCCGCGTCTTCGGCCCGATCCCACGCGAAATGCGCGAACTGGGTTACGCGAAAATCGTGTCCTTGGCACCGGAGGTACTCTAATGAAACGAATTAAGAAAGACGATTTAGTCAAAATCATCGCCGGCGGAAACAAAGGCCGCATCGCCAAAGTCCTGAAAGTTGACAACGACAAAGTCTACCTGGAAAAAGTCGGCGAACGCGTCCGCCACGTCAAAGGCAACCAATACAGCGGTGGCCAAGGCACCAAGAAAGACATTCAACTGCCGGTTCACATCAGTAACGTCGCGCTGGTCGTCGACCAAACCAAAGGCGCCGAGAAAATCAGCAAAATTTCTTTCGCCAAGAAAGACGATCGAAAAGTCCGCATCGCTAAACTTAATAACAAGGAGGTTAAGTAATGGCTGACGCAAAAACCACGAAAAAACCTTCTGTGAAGAAGACGACAAAAGCAGCAGAACCTGCAAATGTCATCCCGACCGAAGCGGAGGGATCTAAGATTCCTCGACAAGCTCGGAATGACAAGAATGCATATGTCCCTCGCTTAAAGAAACTTTACAGCGATCAAATCGTCAAAGAACTGCAAAAAGACCTATCCATCAAAAACGTCCACGATCTGCCGAAACTGACCAAAATCATCGTCAGCTCGGGCACGGGCCGAAACCGCGACAACAAAGCCTACCAGGCGACCGTCGAAAACACGCTAAAGAAAATCACCGGCCAACAGCCAATTTCCCGCTTGGCCAAGAAATCCATCGCGACCTTTAAAATCCGCAAAAACATGGGCGCACCCGTCGGTCAGACCGTGACGCTGCGCGGCGACAAAATGTGGGAATTCCTCGATCGGCTGGTCAACGTCGCCATGCCGCGGATCCGCGACTTTCACGGTGTCAGCGCCAAAGCTTTCGACCGCCAGGGCAACTACTCCCTCGGCATCGTCGAGCAGTCGATTTTCCCAGAACTAACGTTCGAGGAGACGACGACTTTGCACGGCCTGCAGGTTACTTTTGCAATCGACAAGGGCAGCAAAGAAGCTTCGCGCGCATTACTTGAAAAATTCGGAATTCCCTTTGAGAAGGAGGTAAAATAATGGCTAAAAAATCAGCAGTCAATCGCGATGAAAAACGCGCGAAAATGTACGAAAAGAACAAAGCCAAACGCGCTGAAATGAAAGCCGCCGGCGACAGCGAAGGCCTCCAGAAACTCCCGCGCAACAGTTCGCCCACTCGGCTGAAAAACCGCTGCGGCGAAACCGGCCGACCCCACGCCTACATGCGCAAATTCGGCCTCAGTAGAATCAGTTTCCGCGAACACGCCAGCAAAGGCGAAATCCCGGGCGTAACAAAGTCAAGTTGGTAAAGGAAAGGAGCAAAATATGTCATTACAATCTACAGACCCAATCGCCGACATGTTGACTCGCATCCGAAATGCTATCAACGTTGGCAAAACCGAAGTCCGCATGCCGTCCAGCAAACTGAAGGAAACCGTCGCTAAAGTTTTAGCGAAAAACGGTTATCTGTCAGAGGTCAAGACGGAAAAGAAAACCCCGCGCGACGAGTTGATCATCGTGATCAATAATGAGGGCGAAAACCCGACCATCACCGAAATCGCCCGCGTCAGCAAACCTGGCCGCCGAGTTTACGCTCGCGCTGCCGAAATCCCACGTGTCAAAAGTGGCCGAGGTGTCATGATCGTGTCGACGTCGAAGGGCGTCATGACCGGCACCGAAGCAGTTAAGAATCGCCTTGGTGGTGAGTTAATTTGTAAGGTGTATTAGGATGGAGATAGACCCACAGATTCCAAGACCTGATGAAGATCAGAAGCAGGGAGGGGTTAAAGGTAAAATAGCTGAGTTAGCAAGTAGAGCTGCTGAAGGTCTTGGGGACTGGTATTGGGAAAAATCGAATGATCTCTATGACAAAATTGACGACATAGTAGCTGCAGTAGCAAGTGCGTTTAGAAGAAGAAAGGAAGATTAATGAGCAGAATCGGAAAACTACCAATCGCCCTGCCGGCTGGTGTGACAATCACGGTCGAACCGGATTTCATCACCGTCAAGGGGCCGAAAGGTGAACTTAAACAATTCACATTACCAGAGGTAGATGTGAAAGTGGACGGCGACCAGATTGTCGTCACGCGAAAATCGGACGAAAAAATCGCCAAATCCCGCCACGGCCTGATGCGTTCACTACTGAACAACATGGTCGTCGGCGTCAGCAAAGGCTTCGAAAAGAAGCTGGAAATCAACGGCGTCGGTTTCCGCCTGAACAGCAAAGGCCCGCAGGAAATCGAAATGGCTCTCGGCTTTTCGCACCCGGTGAATTACAAAGCACCGGCCGGAGTTGAGTTGAAAGTCGACAAAATGAACTTGACCGTCAGCGGCATCGACAAACAACAGGTCGGCCAGACAGCGGCCGAAATCCGCGCACTGAAAAAACCGGAACCCTACAAGGGCAAAGGCATCAAATACGCCGACGAGACAATTCTCCGCAAGGCAGGAAAGGCAGGTAAGTAATGGCTAAACTTTCTAACTTAACCCTACGCAAGAACCGTGTCCGCGCCAAAGTCGGCGGCTCGTCCCAGCGACCACGTCTGACTGTCTTTATCAGCAACATGCACATTTCAGCGCAGTTGATCGACGACGAAAACGGCAAAACTTTGGCCGCCGCAACGTCCGTCGGTCAGAAATTGACTGGCACAATGACCGAAAAAGCCGCAAAAGTCGGTGAACAAATCGCCGCCAAAGCCAAAAAAGCCAAAATCACCAGCGTCGTGTTCGACCGCAACGGTCGCCGCTACGCCGGTCGACTGGCCGCATTGGCCGACGCAGCACGTAAAGGAGGCTTGGAGTTTTAATCATGAGTGAAGAAATTAAGAAAACCACCAAAGCTGTCGTCCCTAAAGAAGCCGTAAGTCCTGAACTTGTTTCAGGGAACGCCGAGGGACCTCAGAAAGTCGAAGGAGATTCCTCGGCTAGCGCTCGGAATGACAACGCTGACGTAAAATCAGCTGCTCCCGCAAACGCCAAGAACGGCGAAGCCCCCAAACGCAAATTCGGCAGCGCCACAAACTTTAGCAGCGAAAACATGTCGCGCGACAATCGCGGTGGCCGAGGCCGCAGCGACAACAGAGGCGAAAAACGCGGCGAACGTCGCGACAACCGCCGCGGTGGCCGTGGCGATAAACCTGCCGAAGAAAAAGTCTTCGAAGAGCAAACCATCGCCATCGACCGCGTATCCCGCACCGTCAAAGGCGGCCGCAGACTAAGGTTCAAAGCCCTAGTCGTGGTTGGCGACAAGAAATCACGCGTCGGCGTTGGTGTAGCGAAGGGTCGCGATGTCCAAATGGCCATCGAAAAAGCCACCGACGTTGCCAAGAAAAACATCGTTACCATCCCGCTGCAGGACACAACCATCCCGCACGAAGTCGAACTGAAATTCGGTGGCGCGCACGTCCTGCTGAAACCGGCCGCGCCTGGTACCGGTATCATCGCCGGCGGCGTGGTCCGCACCATTATCGGTGTGACCGGCATTTCCAACTTGCTGAGCAAATCGTTGGGTTCGACCAACAAAGTTAACATTGCTTACGCTACGGTCGAAGCTCTGAAAACTTTGGTGCCGCGTGATCAGTGGATTAATGCTGATAAGTCCAAGGCCAAGAAAGCTGTTAAGCCCGCAAGTGTCATCCCGACCGAAGTGGAGGGATCCAAGAAAGCTAAGAAAGATTCCTCGACTAGTGCTCGGAATGACAAGTCTGGTGCGAAGGAGGCAAAGAAATGAAATACAATGAATTAGAAGTAGGCGCTAAAAAAACCCGTAAGCGCGTCGGTCGCGGAATCAGCGCCGGCGGCGGCAAAACCGCTGGTCGCGGCACCAAAGGCCAACGATCCCGCACTGGCAAAAAACTCGGCCCAGTCGTTTCCTTCCAGGGTGGTTCGGCCTCGATCATTCGCACCGCACCGAAACTGAAGGGTTTCAAAAGTAAACGTGTACCAGCCCAGGTTGTCTACTCTGAGCAGCTTAACGACGTCAAAGGCGCCAAAGTCGATAACTTCGCATTGTTCGAAGCAGGCCTGATCAACACGCCGCACCACGCTGTCAAAGTCATCGCCCGCGGCGAATTGACCTCTAAAGCCAAAGTCGAAGTCGCCGGCATGAGCGCTTCGGTCGCTGAACAGCTGAAGAAGAACGGTGGGGAATTCGTCAAAACGCCTGTACCGTTGCCGAAATCAACCAAGGTCAAGGAAGACAAACCGGAAAAAGGCGAAAAGCCAGCCGCAAAAGCAAAATCTGCAAAATAAACCGAGCATTGACCGCTCTAAAATTGCCTTCGAAAAGAGGGCAATTTTCTTTTAGTACAAAAACCCTTTTATAAAAATAGGCTTCATAGCCATGTTCATAATGACGCTCGGCATGACAGTTTTCCAATTCATTCGTCCGGTTGATGGCGCTGGCTCGACAGGGACATGTTTGCCTACTTCCAAAGGTGGCACCGGTTGCGACGCTGCCGCAACAATGGGTTTTTTGAAAAGTGAAATGGTTAACACTCTTTATCCGGTCGGTTCAATTATTATTACAACGACGAACACGAATCCTGGCGGTAATCTGGGCGGTACCTGGGCTCAATTTGGTCAAGGCAGAACATTGCTGGGTGTTGGTTCGAATGCCGCTAACAGCAACACAACCTATGGCAGTATGGCAGCTGGAACAATTAACCGAACCACAGCAGAAGAAACCAGTGGTGTTGTCAGTCATACTTTAACTACGGCACAAATGCCCGGCCACACGCACGCTCAGGATGCACATACTCACACACAGAACTCGCATAGCCACAATGTCCTAATCGGCAGTACTCAAGTGACGTGGGCGCCGCTTGTTTTTGCAGCTGGCGGAAATCAAAACGGTATCAACACTACTGGTACTGGCGGTAATGTTGTGACAAATGGTGTTACCGCCACAAATCAGAACACGACGGCGACCAATCAAAACACCGGCGGCGGTGGTGCTCATAATAATGTTCAACCTTATATCACGGTTTATTTTTGGAAAAGGACGAATTAACTAGTCTACTTTTCGCCACTTGCCCGGCGGCAAATCTTTAAGATCGTAAGGTCCAAAGTTTGTCCGGTGCAGTTCGACAACTGTATAACCCAACGCCGCGAAAGTTCGCCTGATCTGGCGGTTTCGACCTTCGCGCATAGTGGCGCGCCAAAATTTGCGACTTTCATCCATCTTTTCCAACGTCATCTGCGACTTCCCATCAGGTAAATCGATACCAAAATCCGCAATCATCTGCTGATGTAAAGGCGCAAGCGGTTTATCCAACTTGACCAAATATATCTTCGTTTTAGCAAACTTCGGATGGGTCATCTGAAAAGCCAAATCGCCGTCGTCAGTCAACAGAATTAATCCACTAGAGTCTTTGTCCAAGCGGCCAACAGTTTTTAGATTCTGCAAATCTTTAGGTAAAAGTTCGTACAAAGTCCGCACGTCCTTGGCCTGAGCGCGCCGCGAGCTGACGTAACCAGTAGGCTTGTTCAGCATTATTAAAGTTCGCTCATCTGGTAGATTTAATTCTTTATTATTTAAGAAAACTCGCGATAAAGTCTCGTTAAATTGTGTGCCAATTTCAGCGATCTGATCATCAACCTTTACGCGGCCAGCCGCAATCAACTCATCAGCTTCACGGCGCGATTTGCCAGTGGCGCGGGCAATAAATTTATTTAAGCGCATAAGCAGCTTGCCTCATTGCTGTGATGGAAAAACTATTGTGCTGTTGTCGCCGACTGGTGGAATTGCCGCCTCGGCTGCCTCAACTAGTTGGGAATGAGCATCGACTTCGTCCAAGGGCGGGGAATCGGCGGCTGCGGTTTCGGCCGTCTTGACCGTGACACTGTCACCTGACGCTTCTGAATTATCAACCAAGTTGCTTGGGTCCAGACCCATAGATCTAGCTTCTTCGTTTGCTAACAGATTCTCGAGATTCACCTTAGGTGAAACGCCTTCACCGATCGGTTGGATGACTCGTGTGCCTAGGCCTGCGCCACTCTGCGTGAGGTCGACTGACGGTTTGTTTTCTTCACCGATTGGTTTATTATCAGCGTCGTTGCTATCTTTGGGCTGGAAAGAGGGTACCTCTTTCTTCTCGGTTGAATCATCTGGTGCTGATATTGCTGTTGATGAAGTATCTGCTGAAGTGGTACTATCATCACTTGACGCGGGCGTTACTGGCTGCACACTATCGCTGCTGTCATCACTGGGCGGGGCAACGGGTGGAAGCGACGGGGCCTCGGATGGCGGGGTGGCAACTGGCGGGACGCTCAACGGCTCGGCTGGCATAATGGGGGCCGGCACGCCGGCGACCTCATTTGGCGCGGTAGCAGCAGGGGGGTTGACAGGCGACTGGTTCGGCGCCGGTGTTGGTGGCGTTATTGATGTAGCCTGAAAGACACTGACGGCCGCAGCGGAATCTTCTGGGCTGCTCTGGTTCTGGCTGGAGCTATCAGGCGCAGGCCCACTATTCGTTGCCTGCACGGCCTGTGCTGCAGTTTGGCCTTGGCCATCGCGATCGCCTAGAACTTCGTGCACAGTTCGCACCACATCTTCTATGCCGACCTGGGATTTCACCAAGTATCGATCGGCGCCTAAGCTTTCACCGCGTTCACGCTGTGTGTCAGAGCTAAGCGCTGTCATCATGATAACCTTGATGTTCTTTGTTGCGTCATTGCCACGCAAGAGGTCCAGCATCTCAAAGCCGCTGATCTTGGGCATCATGACGTCGCTGATAATCAAATCAGGTCTTTCGCGAATTGCCACGGCCAAGGCTTCTTCGCCATCGCCAGCGCTGACTATATCGTAACCCTCGGCCAACAAGCGCACGCCGTAAATCTCGCGCAGACTTTTGTCGTCCTCGACCAGTAAAACTTTCGCCATGTGCTCCGACCCTCTCCTTTACTTGAATTAACAAGAACAACCCATCTTGTTATTAACTCGCCTCTAATTATATCGTATATGCTTTGCAAGTACAAGCTTTTTCTTTTCACTGGTCTATGTTAGAATATTTTCACTGGTCCCGTCGTCTAACGGCTAGGACAGCAGGTTCTCATCCTGCCAATCGGGGTTCGATTCCCCGCGGGATCACCAGGAGTTCATTATAATTATTTATTATAACAAGGTGGGCGAAATTTTCAGAAAGAAATTACTAAAGAAGAAATCGGAAACGCAGAGTCAAGAAGACCAAAGTGTCGCTGCGGCATTTGCTTCTGATGCCGAAAAATCTGCCATTGTTATCAACTCTATCAGCGACGGCATTGCTATTGTTGATGCACGAGGTATCATCCAGCTATTCAACCCGGCCGCTAGCCATCTGACTGGCTGGTCGCATGAGGACGCTGAAAATCTAGACTATCGTTCAATATTTCAATTTCTTGACTCAGACGATCGCCAAATTCCTGACGAGCAGAACCCCATTGCCGGGCCGTTAAAATCAGGCGAAACAGTTGAGCGCGAGGATCTATTTTTGCAAACGGCTAGCAAAAAGAAGCTGGCTGTATCTATCAAAATTACTCCTGTGACTGAAAAGATCATTCTTAGCGCTGAACAAAAAAAGCAATCCAAAGACAATGTTGTACCTCTATCCGAGAACATAACACAAATCACCGGCGCAGTCGTTGTCTTTCGCGATGTAACGCGCGAAAAAGCCGATCAGAACGCTCAGACCGAGTTTATCAGCACGGCCAGCCATGAAATGCGCACACCCGTTGCGATCATCGAAGGCTACTTGGGTATGTTGATGAATCCAAACACAGCAACAGTCGACTCTCGCGGTATGAGCTATGCCAAGAAAGCCCACGAAGCTGCCGAGCACCTAGGCAACCTGTTCCAGGATTTGCTGGACGTTACCGCGATCGATGATCGACGCATCAATACGAAGCTCGATCTGGTTGATGCTGGTGCAGCAATCAAACAGATCGTCGAGGACTTTCAGATCCAAGCCAAAGAAAAAGGTATCAGCCTAGTCCTTGAGAACACCGGTATCGATGGCGATGCCAAGGTCGTGGCGCCGCTTTATATAATATATGTCGACGTTGACCAACTGAAAGAAATCCTTGGCAACATAATCGACAACGCTATTAAATATACCCGCAAGGGTTCAGTCAAGGTCAGCGTCAGTGCTGATCAAAAACGCGTGCGTTTTTCTGTGATTGATACCGGCATCGGAATTTCCGCCGAAGATGTGCCACACCTGTTCCAGAAATTCTATCGTATCGATAACGGCGATACACGCGAAGTTGGCGGTACGGGCCTGGGTCTGTATCTGATTAAGAAGTTGACCGAAAATCTGGGCGGCCAAGTCGGCGTCGAAAGCGACTACGGCAAAGGTTCAACATTCTGGGTTGAATTCGACCGCCTGAGCCGCGATCAAGCCGTCGCCAAGGCAGAAGAAATACAGCGGCAAAAGAAACCCTAGGTCCGGCGCTGCGTCAGAACCTGTTCGACGATTTCGCGCAGTTTTCGTGGCGTGATGTCGGCCTTAATTAGATAGGCGTCAGCCTCGGCCTCCATGGCAGCGCGGCTAATTTCATCCTGCTCGAAATTGGTCATAACAATGATGCTGGGCCGTGTCGATTTGGGTTGGATCTGCCGCCAATCATGTAGAATCTGATCACCCATTTTGCCAGGCAGCATGATATCCAATAGCACCAGATCGAATTGACCGGACTTGATCTTGGAAAAGCCTATCGCACCGTCAATAGCAATGTCGACCTCATAGCCGGCCTCACGCAGAGTACGTTCGTACATTTCGCCGATAAAACGATCATCCTCGATAATAAGGATCCTGGCAGGAGCCTCGTTTCGGGTCGGTTCGGATATTGATGCTGGAAATGTTATCGCTTCGTTCATGTTGTCGTTATTCATAAGTACGCCTCCTTAGTCCTTAATCGTTCCGTGGTTTCTAATCCAGTTGCCGCCAGTGCGTATCAAATCAGCGTTATCGCCGCCGGTTGTCGCTAGTTTGTCTGCTACCGTCGAAAATATCGGCAGCGTAAAGGTGAAAGTCGAACCTTCACCTTCGCGCGATTCGACACTAATATGGCCGCCATGACTCTCGACAATAGCGCGCGAAATATATAGTCCCAAACCCGATCCACTGATAGTGCCTCGCGATCGGTGCGAACGGTAAAACTTGCTAAATAAGTGTTGGGCTACTACCGTTGGGATACCGACACCCCAGTCGCGCACCTTTATAGCTACAAAGTCATCGTCCTGCGCCGCGCTGACTTCCACATGGCCACCATCGCGAGAGTATTTAATGGCATTATCAATCAGGTTAGAAAGAACCTCGGACACCGATGAGCGATCTGCTGCCACACTGGGCAGGCCGTCAGGGATTTGAAATGACAGCTGGCGATTCAACGTGCGGGCCCTTAGCTCCATATCATCGCGAATGTCACTGATGATATTATTAATTGTCATTTCACTTAGCTGTAATTGCAGGTGACGCCGGTCGTAACGGCTAGCATTCAAAATATTATTCACATAGGCACTCAAACGGTTTGCGCTGACATTCAATCGATCAATCAATTCGTGCTTATCCGGAGTAAGCTGGCCAGCCAGTTGCTCGTCAAGGATATCCAGATAGCCACGAATTACCGTGATCGGCCCGCGCAATTCGTGTGCAGCTAACGCTATAAAGTCCATACTACTCTCGTTCTCTAGATATTCCTGTGTTCGATCGACCGTGATGATGATTGTCTCGATGCCTGATGCGGCGTCTTTTTTGTAGTGCGCCAATACGTCATAAATTTTTCGATCGTCTTTTCCTGGTGCGTCGTTTTGAACACGTGCCCAAAACTTTTCTGATTCAACTGCGTTTTTTTCTACATCCCCCAGCCAACCATTCAAGGAATCCGGCATATCAGTGAAATCCAATTGAATAGCGCGGTGATCTTTTTCTGGAAAGTAAGTAGGTGCCAGTTCATTGCTGGCAATGATCTTGCGTTGACCGTCCAGCGCAATAAAGCCAATTGGTAATGCCGCCAGTAGATTACGAAGAAGCTGTTCGCTGGCAGGCAAAGTTTGCGCCTCGCATGCTTTGGCCTTTTCGTCTAGTTCGTAAAGTTTGTCCAACATTAATTTCAGACCTGATTTCTTGTAACGTGGATTATTGCGATCTGGCGGCGGCAGGGTTGATCTCTCACCACTTATCTGTACTAATGCCCGTGCTATTAAATCGGTCGGCTGCAGAACTCTCTTTAAGAACATGAAGGCCAATACACTTTCTAGTAAAATCAGTACTAAAGCCGTCGCAATCAAAATCACTTCTAAGTCAAAATACGGTCGCACCATAACGACTACAACAATAATAAGCCCGACCAACATAACCTGCGACAATAGCAATTCCAGCCAACTGCGGCTAAACAACCGCCCGTAAAAATCGCTGATCCGGGACAGAATTGGCGGATCTTCTTTTACTGCCATGAAATATTCCTGCCTTGGCCGACGGCCGTTAGCCAAACTTGACCGCGATTTAGTTTAACCTCTTGGCCTTCGCTGTCGACAAATTTCATTTGCGAGCGGGCGTTAGCCTTTTGCCAAGTGACCTGTTGGACGGTGCCGTTTTGGAAAATATATGCTTCGCCGTTACCCGATGTCTGAATGTTCGAATGTAAGCCATCGCTGGCCAATGTTTGGCTGACACGAAAGGCGATCACGACGTCGGGCGCAATTTGGCCCTTTTCACGATCCGAGTGCGGTTGGTTGCCTTGGAACCTGAGATAAGTATTCGTTGCCGCATCGTAGTTGTATCGCACGCTGAACTGACCAGTTGACGGTTCGAGATTGATCACATTGGCGTCCACGATTTCTGCTGCTGCGCTATTCATTCGCGGCCAGCTATCGAACTGCGACGTGGTTTTGCCCTTTGATTTTGCAAAATCGGTCAAATGCTGAAAATCAGTATAAACGTTATGTGGCGCATAGCGATCTTTGGCGCGCCAGAAAGCTTTTGAATTAGAAAACTCATCTAAATCGACGCCGTAATTACCGCTGCGGATCATAGCCAGCGCATCACCGCTGCCGCCGACATGTGCGATCGCTGCGTCAAAACCGGCGGCCCATTCTAGATAATACGATCTGAGGCTACGCACCGGCCCGATCAATTCTGGTTCGGCTTCTTGGTACAATACGATGAAACGTGTAATGCCGCCTTCGGCGACGGCTTCAAAAATCACGCCGGCATCCTTCAGGCCAGACTGCGGCCGGGCGTTAGGTGAATTCTCGATCATGACAGCCAGGACGGTGCGCTTGGTTGAATCGGCGTTACCAACTTCACGACCGGTTAACGGCGAGAAATACTTGATATTTTCCGGTTGCTTGCCAGTGCCCAATTGGTCGAGCTTGCTTTGCTTGTTACTGGATATTATTAAGAAAATGAATGCGGCGATAATAGCAATTAGTAAAGTCGAGGCGACTATTATTAAAATGAGTCTGATGCGCCTAGATTTCGCAGAACGAAGCTTGGCTTTATCGGATTTCTTGACAGGAGAGCCAGCCGATTTCTTCGACTTGAAACCCTTCGTGCCAGATAGTTTTCTCATTGCGCTCATACTTTAATGATTATACCATACTATCTTGCAGGTGACGCGGGGGGGGGGTATCAGTGCTATGATCTATTAGTTATGGACGAAAAGTATCGTCGCCGGCTGAATCGTAATTTTCTTAAATACTCGTGGGTGATAATCATCA
>Ga0099364_10010992_pt1 | contig 12405 bp, 15 predicted proteins | sample TergutTh196P3_FD_73070 | JGI IMG/M metagenome (GOLD analysis project Ga0099364, IMG submission 73070) | Microcerotermes parvus P3 segment gut microbial communities from Pointe-Noire, Republic of the Congo - Th196 P3 | ecosystem: Host-associated > Arthropoda: Insects > Digestive system > Gut ... | reverse complement strand
AGACAACGCCAATTCTGTAATCGTCTTCCGTCGAATCAACAAGGCGGGCGAAGAATTAATCGTTGTCTGCAACTTTCAACCCAAAAGCCACCCCGAATACACCTTCGGAGTGCCTTTCAAGGAAGCCTACTCGGAAGTTTTCAGCACTTTGGGCAAGGCGACAAACCGCAAGAAAAAGCCGAAGCCCGTACCGATGCACGGCGAGCCGTATTCGCTTACTGTTGAGATAAAGCCGATGTCGGCGATGTTCTTCAAGCGTGAGGCACCAAAGCCCGTGTCGAAGTCACCTAAAGCTACCACAAAAGCTTCAAAAAATACAAAAACCGGAAAGAAGGTATAAAGTTTGAAAAGTCACCGTGCATTTCGCGGGAAACCAAACTTTTATAAAAAAATTTGTGCAGAAAGGGCATGGATAAAAATATGTATCATGTAAAGAAAGAATGTGTCGCGATGATTTTGGCGGGAGGGCAGGGGAGCAGGCTCTACGCCCTCACCCAAGACATGGCAAAGCCTGCCGTACCTTACGGCGGGAAGTACCGCTTGATTGACTTCCCGTTGTCGAACTGCGTTAATTCGGGTTTTGACACCGTGGGAATCTTGACACAGTATCAGCCGTTGGTGCTCAACGAGTACATCGGCAACGGCCACCCGTGGGGATTGGACAGGGTTCATGGCGGTGTTCATGTTTTAGCACCATATGAAAGTGCAAGCGGTGCAAGCTGGTACACAGGCACTGCAAACGCCATTTACCAGAACATCAGCTTTATCGACCGCTATCAGCCCGATTACGTGGCAATATTAGCGGGCGACCATATCTACAAAATGGACTACTCGAAAATGCTCCAGTGCCACAAGCAGAACAAGGCAGACGCGACGATTGCAGTTCTGGAAGTGCCGTGGGAGGAGGCTCCTCGGTTTGGGATTATGACTGCCAATGAGGAGGGTGTAATCACCGAATTCGCCGAAAAGCCGAAAGAGCCTAAGTCTAATCTGGCGTCAATGGGTGTCTACATATACTCGTGGGAGACCCTCAAGCGTTATCTGATTGCCAACGAGAATGATACCACTGCAAAGAAGGACTTCGGCGGCAACATTATCCCCGATATGCTTAAAGACGGCTGCAAAATGATGGCGTATCACTTCGACGGTTACTGGAAAGACGTCGGGACTATTGACAGCCTGTGGGAAGCTAACATGGATTTGCTCAACCCGAACATTCCGCTTGATTTGCACGACCACAAGTGGCGGATGTATTCCCGCAATCCCGTTATGCCGCCGCATTACGCGGGCGAACACAGCCAGATTGAAAATTCGATGGTTGCAGAAGGGTGCAACATCGAGGGGACGGTGGACTTCTCGATACTGTTTGCGGGCGTGAAAATCGAGCAAGGCGCGGTAGTACGCGACAGTATCATCATGCCTAACACGGTTGTCAAGAGCGGTACGATTGTGGAGTACGCCATAATCGGCGAGGACTGCGTTGTCGGCGAGAACGTCCGCGTGGGCGACCGCCCCGAGGCCATGGCAGACAACATGGACGACTGGGGCGTGGCGATTATCGGGCATAACATCAAGGTCTCACCCGACAAAGTAGTCGGGCCTAAGGCTATGATTTCAGCGGATTTATAGTATTTGTAATGTTCGTAATAATATCAGACGATTGCGAAACCCACGGACGCGCAATGCGCGCCCCTACATGCGGCGATTTAATTTTATATCCCATCTACATATTGTAGGGGCGGGCATTGCCCGTCCGCAAGATAGCAGGTTTTGCAATCGGCTGCGTAATAATATTAAAAGGAGAAAAAATATGGCTATAATGTCAAATAATATGCTCGGGCTCATTTTCGCAAATTTGCATGATGAAACGATTCCCGACTTCACCAAAACCCGCACACTCGGCAGCGTGCCGTTCGGTGCGCGGTATCGCTTGATTGACTTCCCGCTTTCTAACATGACGAATTCCGGGATTTCGTCGGTGGGGGTAATCACCAAGTCGAATTACCAGTCCCTGCTCGACCACCTCGGTTCCGGGGACGAGTGGGACTTGAGCCGTAAGTCGGGCGGACTGCGGATTCTGCCGCCATATGGCAATATCGGCACGGGGCTCTACCGGGGACGGCTTGAAGCCTTGCACAACGTCAAGACCTACATTGCGCGCAATTCCGCGGAGTATGTACTTATGACCGATTGCAACGTAGTCGTGAACATGGATTACAACCACATTTTGGAGTATCACATTGAGAAAAACGCCGATATTACCATCGTATACGGCCGCAAATCTTGCTCCGAAAAGCAGATGCTGACGAGGACTGCCTTTGAGCTTGAAGACGACGGCAGAGTCAACGACGTGCTGATTTACCCCAACAAGGCGGGCGAATTTAACACCAGCATGAACATGTATATCTTAAAGCGGGACTTCCTCATGGAGCTGATTGACGAGACCGAGCCGCGCAATCTCTACAGCTTTGAGGTAGACGTGATTCAGCATAGGTGCAAGGAGTTTAAGATTTACGGCTACAAATACAACGGCTACTACGAGCAGATTGACGGAATACTGTCATATTTTGCGGCGAACATGGCACTCATGAACCGCGAAAATCGCTCGGTATTATTCCCGCAGAGACGGCCGATTTACACCAAAGTCAAGGACGAAGCGCCCGCAAAGTACGGCATAGATGCAAGGGTCGTGAACTCGCTCGTGGCGGACGGTTGCATAGTCGAGGGCAATGTCGAGAATTGCGTGCTGTTCAGGGGCGTGAAAATCGCCAAGGGCGCGGAAATTAAGAACTGCATATTGTTGCAGAACACCGAGGTGGGCGAGAAGGGCAAAATAAATTATGTCGTCACCGATAAGAACGTGGTTGTGGGCGGCTTTAGGAGCCTTGTCGGGACTGCGGAGCATCCTGTGTTTGTGAGTAAGGGCGCGAGGGTGTAGGGTTGCGGTGGCTTGAAATTTTGGCTGTAGGGGCGGGCATTGCCCGCCCGTAGGTTTAAGTGTAGGGTCGGGTTTCCACACCCGACCGTTTGTTTTCGGCGATGTTCGCGGTCGGGCATGGAAGCCCGACCCTACGTTTTGCAATAATTCCCATTATTGGAATATAAAATTATTGCAATTGCGGAAATTTTGTGTTATAATTAGAAAAGGTTTAATGAAAGTGACAAATGAAAATCTGAAAATATTTTAGAAAGGCATAACCCATGCCGCAGTATACATTGAAATTTATGCGAGCATGGGCGGCATGGTAATGAAAATTATGACGATAGGCGATATTGTGAAACTTTTGGAGTGTGAGGTGCTTTGTTGTGCGGATAGGCTTGACAGCGAGGTACATACGGCGTGCGGCTCGGACATGATGAGCGATGTTTTGGCGTTCGTGAAAGACCAAGCGGTGCTGTTGACGGGGTTGCTGAACCCGCAAGTCGTGCGGACTGCGGAGATGATGGACATCATCTGCATAGTCTTCGTGCGGGGGAAAAAGCCGGATACGGCGGTCGTGGAATTGGCGGCGCAGAAAAATATCGCGATACTTTCGACAGGCAACCGAATGTTCGAGGCGTGCGGGCGGCTCTACGAGAGCGGTCTGCGCGGTGGCCTATCTGCAAATACTTCGGGCGGCGATAATGCGGAGGGCGGCTCATGAATGTGTTAGAACTGCACTATGATGTGCCGGGAGATGATTTCACTCGTGCGGGTGAGGCGAGCTCTGCAATCAAAAACAAACTGAAACAAATGGGAATATCACCTAATGTTATACGCAACGTCGCGATTGCCACTTATGAGGGCGAAATAAACATGGTGATACATGCGAACGGCGGTACGATTGATGTCGCGATTGATTCCGATGCCGTGACACTTCTGCTCAAGGACACCGGCGACGGAATCCCCGACGTCGAGCTTGCCATGCGCGAGGGGTACACCACGGCCAAAGAGGAAATTCGCGCACTCGGGTTCGGCGCGGGCATGGGTCTGCCGAACATGAAAAAGTACACCGACGAATTTGAGCTGACGTCCGAAGTAGGGAAGGGGACTGAGGTGAAAATGAAAGTCTACCTAAACAAATAATTTCCCACAATGTAGGGGCGGGCATTGCCCGCCCGCACAACAAAACATTATCTCATATTGTAGGGGCGCAGCATTTCTTCGCAAGCGATGCGTGTCCGCACAACAAAACATTATCTCACAGGGAGAGTTGATAAATTTTGACAAGTAACGAAAAAAACAATTCCGAGAGCGGCAGATTTTTGCACTCGATACGGCTTCAGGGCGATTTGTGCAAGGGCTGTATCAACTGCCTGAAACGCTGTCCCACCGAGGCAATACGCATACGCCGCGGCAAGTCGCGCATTATCAAGGAGTACTGTACCGATTGCGGCGAGTGCATACGGATTTGTCCGTATCACGCCAAGAAAGCTACATACGACTCGCTCGATTCCATGGCCGACTACGAATATACAATTGCGTTACCTCCGCCCGAATTATACCCGCAGTTTAATAACCTTGAGGAAAAGTCGGTGGTTTTGAACGCGCTGATTTCCTTTGGGTTTAATGATGTTTACGAGGTTGCGGCGGCGGCGGAGCAGGTATCGGAGATTACCCGCAAGCTGATAAAGGAAAAAAAGGCGCAGTTGCCGATAATTTCCTCAGCTTGCCCGTCGGTTACGCGGCTGATTCGGGTGAAATTCCCCAATTTGGTGGAAAATATTTCGCCTGTAGTTTCGCCTGCCGAGTTCGCGGCGAATGCGGCAGTAAGGCGGGCGCAGTTGGTCACGGGATTACCGCGGGAGAAAATCGGGGTCTTTTTAATTGCGCCGTGTCCCGCGAAAGTCACCGAAATTTATTCGCCGCTCGGGATTAAAAAGTCCGAAATCGACAAAGCCATCGCCCTTAAAGACATCTACCCGCGCCTTTTGCCGCTGATGAAAGAAGTCGCGGCAGGGGAGACCCGCCATCAGCTTCCGCACGAGATTAACAAAGCGGGGCGAATCGGGGTGAGTTGGGGCGGACACGGCGGTGAGGCGGGCGGCTTGCTGACCGATAATTACTTGGCGGTGGACGGGATTACCAACGTCATCAAAGCACTCGAGGACTTGGAGGACGATAAGTTCAAGAACCTTGAGTTCATTGAGCTGAACGCTTGTTGCGGCGGTTGCGTGGGCGGGGTTTTGGCGGTTGAGAATCCGTATATGGCAAAGGTCAAGCTGAACATTTTGCGGAAGTACCTGCCTGTGTCGGGGGCGCGGATTGACGAGGCTGTGCCGCCGTATGCCTATCGCAATGAGGAAATCGAGTACATGCCGGTCTTCAATCTCGGCGGGACTGTTGAGGAGTCGATTAACCTCATGAAAGCGATTGACAAGCTGATTGAGAAGTTTCCGGGGTTGGATTGCGGCTGTTGCGGCGCGCCGACCTGCCGTGCACACGCCGAGGACGTGGCAAAGGGCTACGCGACTGAAAAAGAGTGCATACATATTTTGCGCGAATTATATAATGCGACCGGTGCGGAGGATTAGGCTTACCGCGCCGACACCTCGCATGTAGGGGCAACTTACCAATGGCCCGCCCGTGTTCGATAATTTTTGGAGGTTTGTATTAAATATGAAAGTTAAAGACTTGATTAATTTAGGCTTTGAATCGGTTCATGAAGCCGATTTTGAGCGGGACGTCATCTGCGTCTATTGCTGTGACCTTTTGAGTTGGGTGATGGGCAGGGCCCCCGCAGACAGCGCGTGGATTACGGTCATGGGCAACATGAACGCGGTTGCGGTGTCGGTTTTGGCGGACATTGCGGTGATAATTTTAGCAGAAAATATGGTAATCGACGACGCGGCAATTGCAAAGGCAAAGGAGCAGGGCGTGAATATTCTCAGAACAGATAAACCCGCGTTCGAGGCGGCTTTGCTGATACATAATAATTTAGATGTAGATGAGTAATAAAATAGCTCTACGGAATCGGGGAAAACGAAAGGCTTCATTTCTCGCCGATGTTAGGTGGACATATTGAAAAATTTGGCTTACGACCTGCATGTTCACTCCTGCTTGTCACCCTGCGCGAGTGACGAGTCAACACCGGCGAACATTGCAGGGCTTGCGGAAATACTCGGTCTGGACGTCGTCGCGCTGACCGACCATAACTCCTGCAAAAACTGCCCCGCCTTCTTCAAGGCGGCGCAGCGGCATGGTATAATCCCGATTGCGGGCATGGAGATTACGACCGAGGAAGAAATTCATGTGTTGTGCCTTTTCCCCGAGCTTGATGCCGCTATGGACTTTGACGGTTTTGTCTATGGGCGGCTGTTTCCGATGAAAAATGACGAGGCGATTTTCGGGCGGCAGATAATCATGAACGAGGCTGACACCGAGCTCGGCAGGGTCGAGAACTGCCTGATTAACGCCGTGTCGATAGACTTGTATTCGCTCGGCAATGAGGTAAAAAGTCGCGGCGGTATTATTATACCCGCGCATATTGAGCGGGCGGCGTTCAGCCTTATATCGTCGCTCGGCTTTGTCCCGCACGACTGCGGCTTTGACTGTGTCGAAATCCGCTCAAAGGAGGCCGTGGAAAATCTTAAAGCGACTCACCCGTACCTAAACAACTGCAAAATTCTGCACAACAGCGACGCCCATTGTCTGGAGGATTTGTCGATGGGGGAGGAGCGGATGGTTGTGGGGGAGAGGAGTGTGAGGGGGGTTTTTGGGGGGATTACGGGTATAGCGTAAACTCCAACTCCTCATTACAAGGACACAGCGTAATCCAGTCGGGGTCGTTGTGCAAGGCGGTTATGCTGTTGTGATATTCTTCCTCCGATACTTCCGCGCCGTTCACGGAATATTTGTCTGTGCGCCAAGGAGGGTACTCCTCTGAACGCGGGTCGGGTTCCCATTCCACCCAAAACTTCATTTCAGAGGTTGCCAATACATAATCGCCGTCTGTGTAGTCGTAGAACTCGCGCAAGTGCAGTTGGCTGTGTATATTTACGGTCATAATCTGCCCTGTTGATTTGTTTTGATAAATCGGATAACCGCCGCATTCGTGCGCCTCGCCCCATTGCATAGACGAGCTTAACTCCTTGATTTCGCGGTTGCTGTAATAGGCTAAAATTGAGCCGTAGTCGAAAATGTGGATTAATTCGGGTGCGCCGTCGTTGTTTATGTCGATGAGGCAGAGTTTGGTTGGGTTTTGGAGGTTTGCGGTGGTGTAATCTGACCAGAGGTCGGGGGTGGGTTCGGCAGATTCGGTGGGTATATCGTTTATTTTGATGAAATACTCGCCGATTTCTTGGTTATCGGGGTTTATGGGATAGATTTCGTGCCACTGTGTTAGTAATCGTGAGTTATTCATTTGAAAACTCAGTAATATGTCGCCTTTCTCAAACTGCTCCGATAAATTTACTTGAATGTATTCATCGAAAATTATATCTACAGAAGTTTCATCGCCCACAACGCTTGCTTTGATTTCCTCCCACGTTTGCCAACCTAATCTTGATATAATTGCGCGGTATGAGTTGTTTTCTTCATAGATTTTTATTGTGTAATCCATCATTATGTTAGAGCCTGCTTGCCCCTCGATGAATTCGGAAAAGCGGTATACGCCGAGCCAGTGAGTTAGGTCGGCATTTGAATTACCGCATGAAGCAAGGGGCATAAGCAGTAACAGAGCGCAAATAAGCCATAATTTTGATTTGTTTATCATTGTTGTCGTTCTCCTCACGATAATTCATTCATGAAATCGTATATCTTCGCCGCATTGTCGCGCGAATCCCTAAGCTCGGTGTTCAAAACCCTGATTTGATAACCGTGGTTCATGTGGGTTATCGCCTCGTATGTTTCGGGGTCGAAGCCGTTCGGGTAGGCGTTTATTGTATAGAACAAGCCGTTCTTGCATGTGAAATTGATGAATGTTTTGTCAAACCATGCACCCTCACCATCGGGGGTGTAGTCGTATTCCGACACTCCGATTGTTTCAAAAAACTCATCGAGCGGCATGTTGTCGGCGGTCTCGGTGAAAATATCGCCGACTGTCGCCACGACACCGTAGCAAATTAAAATGTCGCCATACTCGCTTACCATTTCTTCAAGCGGTGCAATTTCCTGCGAGTAGAAAAACTCGTAAAGGTAGTCACCGCCTGATTTTTTTGTACCCAAACCTTGTGCGGCGGCCGGCCCAAAACCTAAGTCGCCGAATACGAGTGCGGGGTCTTCTGAGATTAGTTGGTTTGGCGTTTTTCCGATGTTGTTTATGAGGTTGGTGTCGGGGGTAAGTGCAGTTGAGGGTTGTGCGTCCGGGTGGGGTTCCACCCGCTCTAACAAATAAGCCAAGACACCGCTTGAAGCATAGATAGTGTTGTAATCTCTTAAATACAGAAAGCATAAATCCTGCATGTGGATTTGCTTATATCTTGTTTCATCTAAATAGGCATTTGTGTACCTGTAGTTATCATGCTGTACAAAATGCACCATGGAATAATATTCGCCTGTTATACCTAAGTCGCTTGCTCTGTAATACCCTATCCGCTCATCTTCGGAAAAAATAGGGAAAGTGTAGGTTCTGTAACCATGTAATAATTCGTGTCTTTCGCCGTTATATTCGATATAATCCACTCTGACTGTCTGCAATGGGTCATCACTAATAAGGGTTGAAGTTGTGCCGAAAGTTACTTCAGTACCCAAAATAGCATCGTAATCCGGATTTCTTCGGTCGTGTGAGGAGGGGGGTATAAAATATAGTGGAATAACTTCCTTTAATACCCATGTTCCGAGGAATAGTTGGTCATAAATTATTGCGGTTGTTAATTCGTATTTATCGTATGAATTCGATTCAGGATTGTTGTTTTCTGTTGATATGTCGTCATTCCGGTTATTATCAAAGAGAATTAAAAAGAGATTTAATAATGAAACTAATGTAAATAGTGAGATTAAGATTAGGAATATTTGAGTTGTTTTGTTTTTCATAGGTTTTCCTCCAAATATAAATCCAAAGCCAAAAAAATCAGTCCGCCCACAGGCGAACCGGAATTGAGATAATAACAAAAGAAGTAAGAGTAAAAATGAAAAAAATACTAAGAACTTGGCATAATAAAATAGATTCTCTCACGCGGGTGGGCGTAAGAAAGCCTGCCGCGGGCAATAAGCTCCATGTAGTCGTCTAAATAGTCGTCGTTGCTTAGATAACGCTCGAGCTCTGCGTTTGCGGTGCGGACTTCAAACAGGCGGGCTTCGATTTGGTCTAATTCGTTTCTTTTGTCGCGTATTTCAACCTGCGCCGAGACTAACAGATAAATTGCATAACTCGCGATTATTAATAATATGGCAATGGGCAGAACCCGCGATTCACGCTTTGCGGGGCGTTGTTTTTTTGACTGCGCCCTTAGTTGTGCCTTTGATTGCACCCTTGATGACGTTGACATTTTTCGGAACCCCTCGCAAGGAAGCCGGCTCTCGTGTGACCAACAAGGACTGTGTACCTTGCGAGGACTGCGTACCTCGTGAGGACTGCAAACCCTGTGAGGTCGATGTACCTCGTGTGGGCGGAGTGACCTGTGAGGTCTGCGCGACCCTCGAGGTCAGTGTACCTCGTAAGGTTCGAGAGGGAATCTTCCCGGTAATTTTTTTGTTGCTTTTTTTAGCTACACTCCTATTATACAACACCTTCGCCCTGCTTTTCAAGTGGTTTGACGAAATAATAGCTTGTTTTCTGATAAAACCGTAAAAATAAACAATTTTTGCCCCTAAAAAAAGTAATATTGCACAAATTTTCCGCTTAATCGGCAACGCAATATGCCTGTATATGAACAACATCGCCTGCTTGAAGCATCTCGCGGCAAATGCCCACGCTTTTTTTACACATTTTACGATAAAATTTGAGGCGAGCGAGACTAATCTGCCGACCGTCGCGAAGTAAACGACCGCGCCGAACAATTGCCCGACAACGTAAAACCAACGAAAATCACCGTTGCCCAACTCCATTGAATAGGCGAATGTGATTACACCCGCCACACATAGGAACAGGAAGTCGGTGATGTTGACGGCGATGTCGCTTTGCCGCCTGAAAAGCCGTATAATTCTGATGATTTCGTAAAAGATTCCGGTGAAAAAGCCGAGGATTGTGAAAGACAGCAGTTGCGAAATGCTTTGGGTGGCTGGTGTGAACATGATAAATCTCCTTTATTTGAACAGCTTTGTGACAAAAACCCCTAAAAAATTCCTACTTAAAAAGTTTGGTAATGAAATTATTGGGGACCCGCCCGATGTTGTCGGAATAGGCGGCGGCCTCGATTCTGCCGGTGATTTCCATGTCGCCGCTCTCGACGTTCACCTTGTTCATCTGCAATTCCTTGCCTTTCAGCCGCAATTCGCCGAGCGAGGTGTAGACGACGACTTCGGTCTCATTGAAACTGCCGACGTCAATAACACCGCTTAAAATTAATTTTGAGCGGTTTTCAAGTATGAAGTTATGGCTTTTCTTGACGGCGGCCGAAAGCCCGTCGAGCCTGTTCTGCTTACCTTTTTCCTGCATTGAAATTCCCCCTTGCATGTCCCGAATATTTAATACTATTCGGGGCAGGGGGGGATTATGACTACAACGCCTCGTACATGAACGCCGCTGCGTCTTTGCCCGCAGTTTCGGTGATTTTCAAGACCCGCACTTTCAGCGGGGTTCTGCCCATGTTGATTTCGATGAGGTCGCCGAGCTTGACCTCGTAAGAGGCGCGGGCGACCTTCTCGTTGACGGTGATTTTGCCCGCATCACAAGCCTCATTCGCGACTGTGCGCCGCTTTATAAGGCGGGAAACTTTTAAGTACTTGTCTAAACGCATAATATTCTCCATGATAGCAATTGCTATAATTTACGGACGCGCAATGCGCGCCCCTACAAACACGGGCGATTGGGAAATCGCCCCTACAAACACGGGCGATTAGGAAATCGCCCCTACAAAACAGAAAGGGCGAACTCACGTTCGCCCCCATTAATAAAATTTCTCAGCTAACGGCGTCCTTTAAAGCTTTTCCTGCTTTGAAAGCGGGAACTTTGCTTGCGGGGATTTTAATCTTCTTTTGAGTTTGAGGATTAACGCCTTCTCTTGCCGCACGGGTGCGAACTTCAAACGAGCCGAAGCCCACGAGTTGTACCTTATCGCCGTTTTTCAAGGCTTCGGTGATGGAATCGATGAAAGCGGTTACTGCCGCATCTGCATCTTTCTTTGTGATTTCCGCTTTTTGTGCTACCGATGTGATTAAATCTGCTTTAGTCATGTTTTACCTCCAAAAATTTTATTATGTTTTGGCGTTTCAGCGTTCTTTCGCCTTTTCCCACAATTCGTCGAGTGTAGATTGCGGTAATTCGGCAATGGTTTGCCCCGTTCGGGACGCCAACGCTTCTACTGCCCTAAATCGCATTATAAACTTATTTATCGCACTTGTCAAGGCTTTTTCGGGAACTTTTTGTAAAAATCTCGATAAATTACAACACGTAAATAAAATATCACCAAATTCTTCCTCTATTTCGTCATTAATTTTGGTTAAATCGGCAAATTCGAGACTTTTTACACTTTCGGGGCTTTCGTCACTCGTGAAACTTTCGCGCCTGTTGTAAGCTTCTTCAAGCTCGTCGATTTCTTCCCGCAATCGGGCGATTACCTGCGCTGTATTTTCAAAGTCGAAGCCCAAATTTGCCGCCCGCTTGCCGACTTTTTCACCCCGCATGAGAGCGGGGAGGGTTTTGGGGACGTTTTCAAGGCTGTCGGCGGCGGATTGTTCGCCTTTCGACTTGCTTTTCAGGGCTTCCCAGTTTCGCAGAACCTCATCGGTGCCGCTGACATCGAGGCTTGCAAAGATGTGCGGGTGGCGGTAAATCAGCTTCCTGCAAATGACATCGCAGACCTCCTCAAAGCGGAATCCGCCTGACTCCGCGCTGATTTGTGAGTGAAAAATAATCTGCAAAAGCAGGTCGCCCAATTCTTCCTTGAGGAGCTCCGGGGAGCCGCTGTCAATCGCCTCGGCGACCTCGTAGGCCTCCTCCAAGACGTTCATGCGTATCGTAGCGTGGCTCTGCTCCTTGTCCCACGGGCAGCCGTCGTCGGCGCGCAGGGTTCGCATGATTTCAATTAGGTCATGAATTTCATATTTTTGCTTTTCTATGAACATGTTTCACCGTGCCTTTCTGTGTAGTGAATTAACTTAACAAAAACACAAAACAAATCGGCGCAAAAGCTTTGCTGTGTGGGTTTTGTGTTGAGGGGTTTTAGTGTTTTTTGAGTTAATTTACTATTTAAGTATATTACATTGGGCGGGGGTTGTCAATAGGTTTGGGGAATTTGGGTGTACGTTTGTCAATGATATGTTACAAATTTTTTCAAAAAACTTCACCCGATATAAGAAAAGCGTTCAAAACCTCTCTCGGAGAT
>Ga0099364_10010991_pt1 | contig 12406 bp, 14 predicted proteins | sample TergutTh196P3_FD_73070 | JGI IMG/M metagenome (GOLD analysis project Ga0099364, IMG submission 73070) | Microcerotermes parvus P3 segment gut microbial communities from Pointe-Noire, Republic of the Congo - Th196 P3 | ecosystem: Host-associated > Arthropoda: Insects > Digestive system > Gut ... | reverse complement strand
TTGGGATGACACAATGCCATATCGTCTGCAATCGGGTGCAACTCGCAAGGATCATCAATATCTATAAAGAATTTTTCTTCGGTTTCGAGATTTCGTCCCAAAAGAATTTTTCCGTCCGCTTCACGGTGGATATTTTCGCCCATTTCGCTTTTTCCACCGCCCGAAGCTCCTTCGTGCATAATCACAATTTCGTTTTCGTAAGGTGTAATCACTTTAACCGCCGATGCATGAGCCGTAACCCAGCCTTCGCGTTCGCCAACGTCCAACAAAAATCCGTAAACGCCTTTTTTCGCACTCGGACCCGGATACAAATTGTAGGAAAACATTTCGTAAACCTCCGGTAAACGGCTGTGTACAACAACTTGTTTCCCGTTGAAATGGGTATGTCTGTAAGTTGGTGCCAAGAAAATCACCAATTTCGGATTAAATTCGCCTTGATATTCATCGATATTCACAAAATACTGCAAATCGGCAAGTCCGCAAGCAAAAAATCCGGCATTTCTAGGAGCAACCAAAATAGCTTCATAACCAAACTTTTTTCCACCTGCCAAAAACGGAACAAGGATAAGTTCCTGCTCTTTCAACCACTTGAAAGTATCCTTTCTCAAAGGCTCGAACGGTTGTTTGAACTGGTTTTCAAATTTCGGTTTGTCTGTCGGCAGGTCATCAGCAACGACCAAACAATCCGGGTCTCTGCGACGCATATAGTCTTCGGTATAGTTCACCGCAGCACCATTTTTACAACGGACAACAGTTGCCTCAGTATACGGTTTGCCGTTCACTTCGTAGTCTACATTAAAACTGTTGGAGTTCGAACCTCCAAGTGCCAAATTAACGATGTCGAGTTTCGTTTTAGGAATGGTAACCCCTTTGCAATTGCTCAAAACGTCTGAAACGTCTTTGGTAAATTTAAATTTGCTTAGCATGTTTTTTATTTTTTTTGATTTTGGGTTTTGGACTATTTTTTTTGCTTGCAAAGGTACGAAAAAAAAATGGAATAAAAAAATTTTTGAAAAATTTGGTTGTTTCAAAAAAAAAACCTACCTTTGTCGAACACTTTGGATATTATGATTGAAGTTGAAAATTTAAGTAAACGATTTGGGCATTTGACGGTGTTGTCGGATGTGAATTTACAAATCTCGAAAAGCGAAGTGGTTTCGATTGTCGGACCATCGGGAGCAGGCAAAACAACCTTGTTGCAAATCGCCGGAACATTAGACACGCCAACAGCAGGGCTGGTGCGGATTTGCGGAGAGAATCCGTTTGTACTGTCGAACAAAAAATTGGCAAATTTCCGTAACCGTAACTTAGGATTTGTGTTTCAGTTTCATCATTTACTTCCCGAATTTTCGGCAATCGAAAATGTGATGTTGCCTGCATTGATTGGGAAAAAAACGAATTCCAAAGCACGGTCTGAAGCCATGAAATGGTTAGACTTTTTCGGACTTTCGGAGCGAATACATCACAAACCTCATGAGCTCTCCGGAGGAGAGCAACAGCGGGTGGCTGTAGCAAGAGCGTTGATTAACAATCCTGAAATTTTACTTGCCGACGAACCGTCCGGAAATTTGGATTCGCACAATGCCGAGCAGTTGCATCATCTATTTTTACGCTTGCGAAACGAATTCGGACAAACCATCGTTATCGTTACACACAACGAACATTTAGCAAATCTATCCGATCGAAAAATTTTTATGAAAGACGGTAAGATTGTTTTGTGAAAATTTGGTTTTGTCAAAACCCCAAGAAGTAATCTACAATAATATCCCAAAACGGACACCAACAACGATCGTGAAACCGGTCTGAGCAAGATTAAAAAATCGATTATGAAACTCATGCGGTTTGCCGTCCGTTGTATTGGTTGTCGCAAATCTGTATCCGACCCCTGCATAAATATCGCCGAAAATGTGAGGAAAAAGTCGAATGTAACGCCCGGAAACAGCGTTAATTCCATATTGTGTGATATTGGTGCTGTAAAGCCACATATTCATTTTCGAAAGATCGTCAAAAGCTGTATTTTCAAGGGTATGACGCGTGAATTGCAAACCTGCACCAATATAAACCGGAGATTCCATACCAACAAACCATTTGTAAGTTGCACCCAACCCAAACCCTTGGTGAGTCTGGTATTTGGTGTGATTTTGCACATAGTGAGGTGCAAAGGAAATCCAGTGTCGATGCTTGATTTTTCTGTCGATTTCAATGCGAAGTTGGTCAATCAATAAAAATTGAGGGGTCATCATAACCAACATTTTTCCATCGTGGATTTTTTCTTCCATCACAATCGACGATGTTTGTGCAGGCGGTTTGCCTCTTTCATAATCCCAAATTTTCCTGTTCTCCGAAGAAGATTGAGCCAAAACGCCAACATTCGGGAACAGCAAAAATGCCAAAATTGTACTATATAAAAATCGATTACTCATCAAAATAAAACTCCTAAACTAAATCCTAATGTCACAAAATTTCCTGTTTTTCCATAGTCGAACCACATCGTGTTGTGTTTTTCTAAAACAGCACGCCAATCCGCCGTTTCATCGTTTCTAACGTTCAAATAATTGCTCGCAAGACCGATATGAAATTCGTAGTAAAACACATTCAAAAAAACTTTCCTTGTACCAATCACACATTCGAAACCGATTTTATCAAATACAACACGTTTGTGATTTTTAGTTTCGAGATCAATATATTGATAAGTGGGTCCATAACTTAAAAAAAATCCGAGTTTTTTTTCCGTATTGGCATACGGAAAATATTTGTGCGAAAACTTAGCACCATAACCCGTTAGACGCCTCATATCCTCAGGAAACGACTGTTTGTAATCTTCTATTCTAAAATATATCGGAGACAATCTGAGCCAATGTCGTTCCACAAGTCTTCGATCGTAATTCACCTCAAAACCCTGTCTTAACAAAGGAATCAAGGAAAGCGAGATATTGTTTTTTCCAAAAATAGAAGCATGATCCTGAAATGTATATACCCTGTCCCCTCCCCCTTGTCCGTAGGCAGACAGGCTGAAAGCACAAATCAAAAAAGCAATTATTTTGAACGAAAAAAAACGCATAAGATTCCAAAAGTTTTTGCAAAGATACAAAAAAAAATGAAAGAAAATGAAAAATCCGATTTTTTTTCGTATCTTTGCACTCTTTTTTTTTAGATACCTCAATGACAAACACCAGAAACATCGCTATTATCGCTCACGTTGACCACGGAAAAACCACATTGGTCGACAAAATTCTTCATCAATGCCAACTTTTTAGAGAAAATCAAGAAGTCAACGATCTACTTTTAGACAATAATGATTTAGAACGTGAACGTGGAATTACGATTTTAGCGAAAAATGTTGCGGTTCGTTACAAAAACATCAAAATAAATATCATTGACACACCCGGACACAGCGATTTTGGTGGAGAAGTGGAGCGTGTGCTGAATATGGCAGACGGCGTTTTGCTCGTTGTAGATGCGTTCGAAGGTCCGATGCCACAAACTCGCTTTGTGCTGCAAAAAGCCATCGACATGAACCTCAAACCGATCGTGGTTATCAACAAAGTTGACAAACCGAATTGCGATCCGGAACTCACGCAGGAAGCGGTTTTCGACCTCATGTTCAGTCTCGGTGCAACCGAAGAACAATTGGATTTTCCAACAGCTTACGGCTCCGCAAAACAAGGCTGGATGGGCGAAGATTGGAAAAATCCAACCAACGATTTTTCGTATTTGTTGGACTTGATTTTAGACCATATCAAACCACTACAAGTCGTGGAAGGCAACACGCAAATGATGATTACATCGTTGGATTATTCGTCGTATATCGGGAGAATCGCAGTAGGTCGTTTGTCGCGTGGGACGCTGATTGCAGGACAAAACATTACACTCATCAAACGCGATGGCAAACAGATGAAACAAAAAGTCAAAGAACTCTACGTGTTCGAAGGTTTGGGAAAAGAAAAAATCAAAACGGAAATTCAATCCGGCGAAATTTGTGCCATTATGGGCTTGGAAAATTTTGATATCGGTGATACGGTTGCAGATTTCGAAAAGCCTGAAGCCATCTCGCCGATTGCCGTTGAGGAACCTACAATGAATATGTTTTTTACAGCAAATAATTCGCCGTTTTTTGGAAAAGAAGGCAAGTTTGTAACCTCGCGACATCTTCACGACAGACTGTATCAAGAACTCGAAAAAAATCTGGCAATGCGTGTGCAAGAATCCCCAAACAACGATGGTTACACGGTTTTCGGACGAGGGATTTTGCATTTGTCGATTTTGATTGAGACGATGAGACGTGAAGGCTATGAATTGCAAGTCGGACAACCGCAAGTCATCATCAAAGAAATCGATGGAAAAAAATGTGAACCGATCGAATATCTGACGATTCATACGCCCGAAGCATTTTCCGGAAAAGTGATTGAATTGGTAACGACGCGTCGTGGCGAAATTTTAAGCATCGAAAATCGTGGAGAACGCACCCACATGGAGTTTGCGATTCCTTCAAGAGGCATCATCGGCTTACGAAATAACATTCTCACGGCTACCGAAGGCGAAGCCATTATGGCACATCGTTTCAAATCTTATCAACCCTGGAAAGGCGATTTGGGAACGAAACGACAAGGTGCATTAATCGCCAAAGAGACCGGTACGGCTTACGCTTACGCCATCGACAAACTTCAAGAAAGAGGTAAATTTTTTATCGAATCACACGAGGAAGTTTATGCCGGACAAGTGATTGGCGAACATATTCGGTCGGAGGATTTGGTCGTGAATGTTACGATTGCAAAAAAACTTACCAATATGCGGGCTTCCGGTGCCGACGACAAAACAAGCATCGCACCGCCAATCAAATTTTCGTTGGAAGAGGCAATGGAATATATCGGCGATGACGAATACTTGGAAGTAACGCCACAATCCTTGCGTTTGAGAAAAATTCTGCTGAGCGAAATTGAACGCAAACATGCCTCGAAATCATGAAAATAATTTTTGTCGATAAAAACCAACAATTTCGCTTAATCCCGGATTCCGCACTGTTGCTGAAACACAGACCGTTTTTTTGTCCGGATTATGTTGAAAATTTGCACGCAAAAATTGCATTCGTGGTAAAAATAAATCGTTTGGGAAAATACATTCAAGCAAAATTTGCTTCAACGTACTATGACGAAATCGGTTTTGCCATCAATTTTTACGACAAAAAATCGTTGGAAAATCAAATTCAAAACGGTTTGCCATGGGAACGAGCCACCTGTTTTGACGGCAGTTTTGCATTGTCGGAGTTTCTCGCAAAAACAGATTATGATCCGTATTCTTTACCATTGACATTTTCAAAAAATCGCGGAGATATGTTTCGACTTCACATCGTTCCACCCGACACAACGGCTCAAATAATCTCCGAAATTTCCACTTTTATGACCTTAAAAATCGGAGATTACATTGCCATCGAATTAGACGAAATAACCTCTGCACCATTTGAAATTAATGATGTTTTGACACTTTCGTCAAATGAGAAAGACCTCGTTCGAGTTGTCGTGAAATGATGTGTTAACGTTTCTTTGTTTTTTTCTTTGTCGCCGACAAGCCATTCAGTTTTTTTTGTTCGCCTTTCAGTCGCCGTTCCACTTTTTTCACGTCCTCAGCAGGAGGTAAATTTTCAGGAATAACACCACGTTCCAACACAATTTTACGTACGCCCAAATTATTTTCGATATGTTCTTTTTCGATAGGTCGTTGGCCGTGCAGATTTTTTGTTTGCACATTTTCTGCTGTTAAATCTGCGGCAAGTCGCTTGGCACTAATACTTACCGTTGGGAGAAAATCTGCTAATGAGCGATTTTCAGGAACACCCATTTTGCGTTTAAGTTTTTGTGTGCTGAGTTTGAAAAGGGCTTGATCACCTTTACTTCTGATAATCGCAAATCCTTTATCATTTATACCTCTTTCGTAAAGTATTCCCGATAATTGTTTTTCTGTTTCGCTCAATATCTCTCTTTGTTTAAGCCTGTCGTATTCTAAAAAACGTTGTTCGATAATCTCTGCACGACGCGTCTGTACTGCGAAATACGTTTGTGCAAAAGCGATTTCCGGTTTACGAGAATCACCATTTTGAGCAATTAGGTAGCAAGCATAGCGTGTCAAAAGAATGTCATCGACTATCATTTCCGCACCATTGCCCACTTGGAACACCTTCCTGACGTCAGGAAAGTGTTCTAAAACGCCTATATTGGCGTTTTTGCAAGATTCTTTCGCTTTTTCAACGACTTTTGAGAAGTTTTCCCACTTGGAATATTTCAAAAGTCTTTGTAATTCACGAGCACTCCAGCACTCTACTCCTTCGTGTTCACAAGCAATTGCTTCAAATTGCTTGAACAGTTGTTTGATTTCATTTTCTTTCATGTGTTTTGTTTTTTTATGGTTTGACATTTGATTTTTTTTGTGAAACATGAACTGTAAGATTGCCTCACGGTTCACACCTCACACCTATATAACGCTCATACCCCCTGTTTTCGTATATTTTTTTTCTTAAAATTTTTTAACATTTGGCATAAAACTTTGAAACACAATCAAAAAAGTTTTCAACAAGATATTAACAACCTACTTTTTTTGTAAAATATTCAAAAAAATTTGGTTAATTCAGATATTTTTCGTATCTTTGCACCCCCAATAATGTGATTAAGTGAGTAAAAAGAAATAGATTTCTTTATTCGAACGAGAGCATTATCAACTAGTTAAAAGTATTTTAAGCACAAAAAAAATACCTGTAAATATGTCAAAAATTGTAAATTACGTGAAAGAAAGTTATGTGGAATTGATGCAAAAAGTGTCATGGCCCACATTCGCAGAGTTGCAAAACAGTGCAGTGGTTGTGTTTGTAGCTTCTTTAATCATTGCTATGGTCGTGTTTCTGATGGATATGGGCGTAGGCGTTCACAGCGGTTCTGCTTGGAAAGGCGTTTTAGGCTTTATTTACGGCATGATGTAAAAAAAATCTTGTCGAATGATGGCTTTCCGAAATTTCGGAATGGACGGCTTCCACGTCTATGGCAACCATCAAACGGCAAACACTATAAAATTCTATTCTACCCTTTAATTTCAATGGTATGAGCGAACAAGTCGTAAAAAAATGGTATGTAGCCCGATCAATTACGGGAAAAGAAAAAAAAGCGAAAGAGTATCTTGAAAAAGAAATCAATCGCTTGAAACTTCAAGACTACATCAGCCAAATCTTGATTCCAACCGAGAAGGTATTCACCATCAAAAACGGTAAAAAAGTAAGTACTGAACGAACTTATTTACCGGGATACGTTTTGATTGAGGCATACTTGACCGGCGAATATATTCATATCATTCGCAACATTCCTAACATCATCGGCTTTGTAGGCGGAGGAGATCCAATTCCTTTGCGTCCGGCGGAAGTAAACCGTATCTTGGGCAAAGTGGACGAGTTGAGCGATGCTGCTGAGGAAATGCTCGAACCGTTTATCATCGGAGAACCTGTAAAGGTAATCGACGGACCGTTTAACAATTTCTCAGGAGTGGTCGAAGAAGTGAACGAAGAAAAGAAAAAATTAAAGGTTATGGTGAAAATTTTCGGACGGAAAACTCCGCTCGAACTATCTTTCACGCAAGTGGAAAAAGAAGTATAGCCGCCGAACGTCGGATAACGTTTGTGAAAATGTTACACGGTAATTTTTACCAAAACCATGTAAGGGTCAGGCCTGCCTTACCCTTACCAAAAACAAAAAAAAACAATGGCAAAACAAATTAGCGCATTAATCAAATTACAGATTAAAGGAGGCGCAGCCAATCCATCACCTCCGGTTGGTCCCGCATTGGGAGCAAAAGGTGTGAATATTATGGAATTTTGCAAACAGTTTAACGCTCGTACGCAAGAGAGTGCAGGGAAAGTTATTCCTGTCATCATCACTGTTTACGCCGATAAATCGTTTGATTTCATCTTAAAAACACCTCCGGTAGCCGTACAACTTATGGAAGTTACCAAACAACAGAAAGGTTCCTCAGAACCTAACCGTAATAAGGTTGCTTCTGTAACTTGGGATCAGGTTCGCACTATCGCTGAAGCGAAAATGACCGATTTGAACTGCTTTACCGTTGAATCTGCCATGAAAATGGTAGCCGGTACAGCCCGTTCGTTAGGTATTACCGTGAACGGCGGAAACGCTCCTGCATAATCTGAAAAAATTAAATCAATGGGACAAATAACAAAAAAAAGAAAAGACGTTTTAGCAAAATTCGACAAAGAAAAAATCTATACTTTGGAGGAGGCTTCTAAAGTCGTGAAAGACATCACTACCACAAAATTTGATGCTTCTGTGGATATCGACGTTCGTTTGGGCGTAGATCCGCGTAAAGCCGATCAAATGGTGCGTGGTTCGGTTACCTTGCCACACGGTACAGGTAAAACCATGCGTGTGTTGGTGCTTTGTACACCCGACAAAGAAGATGAGGCTAAAGCAGCCGGAGCCGATTTCTACGGATTAGATGAATACGTAGAAAAAATTAAAGGCGGTTGGACGGACGTTGATGTTATTATTACAATGCCAAGCGTGATGCCCAAAGTGGGTGCCCTCGGAAAAATTTTAGGACCTCGCGGCTTGATGCCGAATCCTAAAACGGGTACCGTTACAATGGAAGTCGGCAAAGCTGTTACTGAAGCCAAATCCGGAAAGATTGACTTCAAAGTGGATAAATTCGGTATCGTACACACGCGCGTAGGCAAAGTGTCGTTCGATGCTGCAAAAATCAAGGAAAACGCCGCAGAAGTGTTGAACTTGATTTTGAAATTGAAACCACAAAAAGCTAAAGGTACTTATGTAAAAAGCATTTATATGTCAAGTACAATGAGCCCCGGCATTAAAATCGATCCTAAATCATTCTAACACTTAAACAGGTATGAACAAAAACCAAAAAAGTCAATTGGTTGCACAACTTGCTGAACACATCGCAACAACGCCTCATCTCTACATTGCAGACACAACAGGTTTGAATGCAGAGCAAACGAGCAAACTGCGTCGCTTGTGTTTTCGCAGAGAAGTGAAACTGATTGTAGTAAAAAATACCTTGTTGAAACGTGCGTTAGCCACGAAAGACGTTGATTACAGCGAATTGCATCCGGCAATGAAGGGAACTTCAGCCATCATGCTTTCGCAAAGCAACAACGAACCGGCAAAACTCATCAAAGAATTCGGCAGCACGAATGATAAGTTCAAATTGAAAGGTGCTTATGTAGAAGAATCATTCTATTTAGGTCACAATCAGTTGGAGACTTTGGTTGGCATCAAGTCTAAAAACGAACTTATCGGTGAAGTTATCGGAATGTTACAATCTCCAATGCAAAACGTTCTTGGTGCCCTTCAATCGGGTGGCAATACGATTGCAGGCGTGTTGAAAACATTGGAAGAGAAAAAAGCCGCATAGCAACAAGGTAAAAAAAAACAAATTAATTAATAAACAAAAAAAAACCATAATTATCATGGCAGACATTAAAAAATTAGCAGAAGAGTTAGTAAACTTAACCGTTAAAGAAGTAAAAGAACTTGCAGACGTTCTTAAAGAAGAATATGGCATTGAGCCAGCAGCGGCTGCAGTAGCAGTAGCAGCAGGTCCGGCAGCAGGTGGCGGTGCAGCTGCTGAAGAAGAAAAAACCGCTTTCGATGTAATTTTGAAAGAGGCAGGTCCAAACAAATTGGCTATCGTAAAAGCAGTAAAAGAATTGACATCTCTCGGTTTGAAAGAAGCGAAAGAATTAGTTGACGCTGCACCAAAACCTTTGAAAGAAGGCATCACCAAAGACGAAGCCGACGCTTTGAAAAAAGCATTGGAAGAGAACGGTGCTGTAGTAGAAGTAAAATAATTTTCCGTAGGGGCGGGGTCAAACCTGCCCCTACAAAAATTATACAAGGAATCGGTTTTTCTACAAAAAAGCCGTATTCGTTTTTTGCGTAGATACGCGACTAATTTTTGATTGATAACAAAATACACTCATACCTTGGCAACAAAACCTATCCAAAAAATCAACTTCGCATCGGCTAAATCTGCCGACCATATTGATTTTCTCGACATTCAATTGAAGTCGTTTCAAGACTTTTTCCAATTAGAAACCAATCCTGAAAATCGCGAAAACGAAGGGCTTTACAAAGTTTTCAAAGAAAATTTTCCGATTACGGACGCCCGCAATAATTTTGTGTTGGAATTTTTAGACTATTTCGTTGACCCGCCTCGCTATTCGATTGAAGAATGTGTTGAACGTGGCTTGACGTACAGCGTGCCCTTAAAGGCTAAACTCCGTCTGGAATGCACAGATCCCGAACACGAAGATTTCAAGAAAATCGAACAGGAAGTGTACTTGGGTATGATTCCTTACATGACACCGCGTGGTTCGTTCGTGATCAATGGCGCAGAACGTGTAATTGTATCGCAGTTGCACCGCTCGCCGGGTGTGTTTTTCGGAACGAGCTATCACTCCAACGGACAACAACTCTGTTCGGCTCGTATCATTCCGTTCAAAGGTTCTTGGATGGAATTCACGACCGACATCAACAACGTGATGTATGCATACATCGACCGTAAAAAGAAACTGCCGATTACCACGCTTTTGCGTGCGATTGGTTTCGAAACTGATAAAGATATTTTAGAAATTTTCGACCTTGCTGAGGAAGTAAAAGTTTCCAAAACAGGGCTCAAACGATATGTCGGAACTCGCCTCGCCGCTCGTGTGGTGCGTTCTTGGCTTGAGGATTTTGTAGATGAGGATACCGGAGAGGTTGTATCGATTGAACGTACGGAAGTGCTCATCGATCGTGAAACCGAACTCGAAGACAAACACATTGACATGATCGTGGAAGCAGGCATCAAGACCATCTTGATTCACCACGACAATAAAGGTCAACTCGACTATTCCATCATTTTCAACACCCTTCAAAAAGATACGGCAAACAACTCGAAAGAGGCTGTAGAGTACATTTACCGCCAACTTCGCAACGCCGAACCACCCGATGAGGAAACCGCTCGCGGCATCATCGATAAACTCTTTTTCTCCGACAAACGCTACGATTTGGGCGAAGTAGGACGTTACAGAATCAACAAAAAATTGAACCTGACTACGCCTTCAAATGTGCGTATTTTGACCAAAGAAGACATTATTTCCATTATCAAATATCTCATCGAACTGATTAATTCTCAAGCCGATGTAGATGATATTGATCACTTGAGTAATCGTCGTGTTCGTACGGTTGGAGAACAACTTTACGCACAATTCGGTGTTGGTTTGGCTCGTATGGCTCGCACCATTCGCGAACGCATGAACGTGAGAGATAACGAGGTGTTCACGCCAACGGATTTGATTAATGCGAAAACACTTTCATCGGTGATTAACTCATTTTTCGGAACGAATCAGTTGTCGCAATTCATGGATCAAACCAATCCGCTTTCGGAAATTACACACAAACGTCGTATTTCGGCTTTGGGACCGGGCGGTTTGTCGAGAGAGCGTGCAGGCTTTGAGGTTCGCGACGTTCACTATACGCATTACGGTCGTTTGTGTACGATTGAAACGCCCGAAGGTCCGAACATTGGTCTGATTTCATCGCTTTGCGTATTCGCAAAAATCGACAAACTCGGATTCATCGAAACACCTTATCGTGAAGTGCGTAAAGGTAAAGTAGATTTGAATGCAGAACCGATTTATCTCACCGCAGAAGAAGAGGAAGACAAAAACATTGCACAGGCTCACGTGAAGTTGGATAAAGACGGTAAAATCTTAGATACACGTATCAAAGCACGTTATCAAGCGGATTATCCGATTTTGGAAAAAGGCGATATTCAATTGATGGACGTGGCAACCAATCAGATTGCATCTATTGCAGCATCGCTCATTCCGTTTATCGAAAAAGATGATGCAAACCGTGCGTTGATGGGCTCGAATATGATGCGTCAAGCCGTGCCGTTGTTGAATCCGGAAGTGCCGCTTGTGGGTACAGGCTTGGAAAAATACGTGGCACAAGACTCTCGCGTTTTGATGAATGCCGAAGGTAATGGCGTTGTAACTTACGTGGATGCTAACGAAATCGTGATTAAATACGATCAAGATAAATTTACGCAATTGACTTCGTTTGATTCGGATGTTAAAACTTACAAACTCACAAAATTCCAACGTACCAACCAAAATACTTGTATTAACTTGGTTCCGATTGTTCGCAAAGGCGACAAGGTGAAAAAAGGTCAGGTGCTTTGCGAGGGTTACGCTACAAAACGTGGCGAATTGGCACTCGGACGTAACTTGATGGTGGCGTTTATGCCTTGGAAAGGCTACAATTTCGAGGATGCTATCGTGATTTCTGAAAAAGTGGTCAAAGAGGATATTTTCACGTCGTTGCATATTGAAGAATATACGTTGGATGTT
>Ga0099364_10010990_pt1 | contig 12407 bp, 9 predicted proteins | sample TergutTh196P3_FD_73070 | JGI IMG/M metagenome (GOLD analysis project Ga0099364, IMG submission 73070) | Microcerotermes parvus P3 segment gut microbial communities from Pointe-Noire, Republic of the Congo - Th196 P3 | ecosystem: Host-associated > Arthropoda: Insects > Digestive system > Gut ... | reverse complement strand
TATATAATAAAAGTTTAAAAATAATAAAAATTTATTATTAATAATTAAAAAATAAAAATTTTTTTTAAAAAAATTTAAATTTAAAAATTTATGAATTTTTTATTACTTTTTTAACTTACATTTTCAAATTCATTTTTTTTATAAAAAAAACATTAATATCATATTATTTATACTTATTGTCCATATATAATCTATTTCAATGAAAATAAGTATTAGAAGTAGAATTATATTAATCTTACATCAGTAACTTCTATAGAACTAACTTCTGGAATTTGAGCTAGTTTTTCTTCTATAGCTTCAGTTCCACCTTCACCATCATTGACAATAAACTTGACATTTAGGGCTACTAAGCCAAAAGCTATTGGTTCTTCATCAATTTTTTGAAACTCAGCATTTTCATTAACAGCATCTTGAGCATTGATTTTTATTTGCTCTAAGTCAACATCAGGTCCATCAGGCATTAATTTTACAGTTGCTAAAACTTCTCCCATTATTTTTCCTCCATAAAACCAGAATATTTCATTTATTATTTATTTTCAATATAGTATACTACTGTGGTGCATATATACTTTCTTGTAAAAAAAATTTTCAATTTATCATATTTTAATACAATTTCAATATGATTATTTAGATATTAATCTAATTCATTATTTATTAGCTATGATTAAAATGAAAACATTTTCTTTCTTAATTTTGTATAACTTTACTTTTTAGGAATTTGTAATACGTACATAGCTATTCATAATATTAGTATATAAGGTTTTGATTTATTTTAAAACAATTTTTCTAATCTAAATAAATTTTTCAATACCACATTAATTTAAACAAAATTAAATATAAAAATTTGATATAAACTATTAAATTTAAATATAACATATAAAAGTTTAAATATGAAATATAAAACTTTAATAAAAATATTAAATATTTAATATTAATTAAAAATAGATTTTGAATTTATAAAAGATTATATAATTTTTAAAACATACAATTGATTGTTTAATCTATAAAATGTAGTGATGCGAAATCTTAAAAATAGTTTTCAGCAAATTACACTTAAATAGAAAATAAAAGAAAACCTCACAAAAACAACTATCCGAATAAACAGCTAAAACAACAAATAAGAAAAATCTCATAAGATATTTTTTCAGCAAATAATCCTAAAATAACAAATAAGAAAAATTTCATAAAATAGCTATTTTAAAATAACAAATTATAATAAAACAACAAAAAAACAGCTATTCAAATAAAACACAATAATACTAAATAAGTTAAATCTCAAAAAATAGCTATTTAACAGTTAAATATTGATTAAATTAAATGATTTTTTAAATCAAATCATTTTTAAGTTAAAATTTATGGTCCTTCAAAACCACATTCACAGATGTAAGTATGACCAAAAGTACGACATTTTTCACATCTAACTATGGTTTCATCACATTCAGGACATGTAAATTTAACATAAGTATCAATTAATGGAATTTCTTGTTTACAGGATTTACATTCTACTTTTTTCATCTAATCACCTCGAATATAAGTGTATTGAAAGTTATAAACGTCAGTATTGTTGCTAATAATAGACATGACCCTTTCAGGATAGTTTCCATTTACAACAAAACAATTAGACCCGAATTTGAGCAATAGCTCAGCTAAGAACAAATCAACTGATGTTTCATCAAAATTTAGTAATTCTTTAGCATCAATTTCATCAATAAAATTTGACTTAGGAAGTGTAGGTTTTCGGGTATATATACCATCTACATTTGTTGCTATTAAAAGTTTTGCTTCTAGCATGTTTGAAATATATGCAGCTATTGAATCTGAAGTAATATTCCAAGAATGTTCAAAAGGATCTAAATCCTTTAATATTTTTGAACAAGCAAGAATCGGAATCTTATTTGAATCAGCTATTTTTTTTGCTTCATCTAAGCCATAGACAATTTCTGTAAAATTAAATTTATCATTTAGTAGCTTAGCTATTATGTCCATGGAATCAATAGCTACTTCATGAGTAATATCATTTGAAAATCCTATCTTTTCATCATATTTACGAATAAGATTTGCAAAGTTCCCTCCGCCATTTATTATTAAGCAATTACTGCCTTTTAAAGAATCTATAAGTTCCATGGCTTTTTTTGGAAATAAACTTCCACCTATTTTAACAACCCATTCAATAATTATATCACCAAATAGCTAATCATTAGCAATTTTATTAATATTTATTAAATCATTATTTTTATAGTTACCCAATACATATTTATCATGAAATTCAATAGAACATTTACAATATAACCTAGTCAATTGATTGTTATATTGATTCAAAATAAATAATGGAAAATGACTTATAGTCAGGATAAAATCTTAATTTACATTTTGAAATTAAATATAAGTATGCAAAGAAAAACACGATAAACAAAAACGAATTAAAAAAGATTACTTTTTAGAAAAATATTTGCTTGCAATAAATAAAATCTGGGAAAATAAAAACCTCAGTTACTCTAATGAAAAAAAGAAGCACATATGCAAAATATTGTTTAGCCTTCTATTAGATTTTAATAGTATTTCAAGTAAAAGAAAAGTTAATTACATTGAAAGTCTTAATTTACACATTAGGTCCTATGATAACCAATATCATGATATTTTTACAAGTTTATCAAATGTTAAAATACATTTTCTGATGATGAAATAATTATCGATGCATATGATTTAACTTTTAATATTGATGGAAAATTAGACATTATTACTTCTGATCTTGATATCTGTAATAATGCCAGAGGTATCACCAATATAAATGAATTTGTTTATTTGAAAGAATATGATTAATGAAAAAGGGCTTAGCTACTATATAATCCCTATTTTCATTTTTTAATATTAATTTTATCTTAGGAGAATTTTCAAAAACTTTGTATAAATATACATTTTTATCAATTATATGATTAATCAAAAAATAGATTTTCTAAAACATATGATCATTATTTTAATTGAAATAACTATTTATTAAAATGATGAAATTAGCTAAGCAACTTCAAATCCTTAGTCACTTTATCAATAATTTTATCTTCATCAGGACCTATAGCTAAACAAGTTATAGTTGAGATGGGTAGCTCAGTTCTTCCAGCATCTTTTACAATATAATTAGTAAGATTATTTTTTTTAGCTATTTCTTTTATTTCAAAAAGTTCTTCTAAGCTATTCACTTTAACAATAACTTTTTTTTCTCCTTCATTTTCCCATTTTTTAATTTTATTTGAATCAGATTTTTTAAATGCCCCTAAACAACCATGACAACATTGAGCTGCTGTTTTTCCCTTAGACATTTTAAGATCTTTCCTAACTATAATCACTTGTTTCATTATTGCACCAATATTATATTAAACATTAAATTATTTAAAGAATTTTGAAAGTTAAATTTCAAACTAAAAACCTTGAATTTATAATTTAATAACTATTCCTTTATTTATTTAAATAATTTATTAATAAAAAAACTTTCAAATCTTAATAATTAATATAAAAATAAAATTATAAATAAAAAACTTTCAAATCTTATTAATTAATATAAAAATAAATTATAAATTAAACATTATGAAAACATTATTTGTTATAAAGATAAAATAAAAAGATAAATAATGATTATTAAAATAAATTTTAAAAGATATTCTAGGAATTTTTAATTAAATGGTGATAAATTGAGTAGAATTTCCATATTAGATCATAATCGCTGCCAACCAAAGAAATGTAACTACGTATGTATTGAATATTGCCCTGGAGTTCGAATGGATGAAGATACAATAGTTATTGATGAAAAATCAAAAAAACCATTGATATCTGAAGAATTATGTTCTGGTTGTGGAATTTGTACTAACCGATGCCCATTTAATAGTATAAGTGTTATTAATATTCCAGAAGCTCTTGAAGATCCAATCCACCGATATGGGCAAAATATGTTTGAATTATTCCATCTTCCTAATTTAAATGAGGGTTCTGTAGTAGGAATACTTGGACCAAATGGTATTGGAAAATCTACTATTATCAGAATCCTTTCAGGAGAATTAATACCAAACCTAGGTAATTGGGAAGAAGAAAAAAATAAAACCAATGAAAGTGATGAGGAACACTGGGAAAAAGTTATCACCCACTTTAAAGGATCACAAATGCAAAATTACTTTAAAAATTTATCTGAAGGGAAGCTAAAAGTTATCCACAAACCACAAATGGTTGATCAGCTGCCAAAATTTGTTAAAGGAAATGTAGAAACTCTTTTAAAAGGTGTTGATGAAAGAGGAAAATTTGATGAAATCTTGGAAAACCTTGATTTGAAAAATATCTTATCACGAGAAATAGCTAATCTCAGTGGAGGAGAACTTCAAAGAGTATCTATAGCTGCATCAGTACTGCGAGATGGGGATTTTTATTATTTTGATGAACCAACATCTTGGTTAGATGTTAAACAAAGATTAAATGCAGTTAAAGTAATTAAATCATTAGCTGAAAGTGGAAAGTCAGTAATGGTTATAGAACATGATTTAGCTACATTAGATGCAATTTCAGATTATGTTCATATACTTTATGGTCAAGCTGGTGCTTATGGTGTAGTATCTCAAATGAAAGGTGTTAGAGTAGGAATAAATGCATATATCAATGGTTTTTTAAAAGAAGAAAACATAAGAATTAGAAAACAAGCTATTGAATTTATTGTTCGCCCACCAAAAAGTGAAGATGAAGGAGAAGCTATTAGTTCATACACCGCTTTAAAAAAATCATATGAAGGATTTTCACTTGAGGTAGAGAAGGGAGAAATATTTCATAGTGAAATTGTAACAGCTTTTGGTTCAAATGGTATAGGAAAAACAAGTTTTGCAAAGATATTAGCTGAAGAAGAAAAACCAGATGAGGGGAAAATTGAAGAAAAAGTTACAATAGCTTATAAGCCACAATATATTGTATCAAATTTTGAAGGTAGAGTTGAAGACTTCCTTTACACCTATGCACCTAGCTATGGATCAAATATTTTCAAAAGCGAAATTATGAAGCCTTTTTCTTTAGAAGAGCTATTAGATAAAGAAGTTGAAGAGTTAAGTGGAGGAGAGCTTCAAAGATTAGCAATAGCTACTACTCTTTCAAAAGAAGCTGAAATATATCTTTTTGATGAACCAACTGCATTTTTAGATGTTGAACAAAGATTAATAGCTGGAAGAGCTATTAGAAAAATAATTGAAAATAAAAATGCAGCTTCCCTTATAATAGACCACGATATTGTATTTATAGATTATATTTCTGATAGAGCTATGGTATTTTATGGTGAACCTGGTTTAAATGGAATAGCTACTAAACCAACTGATTTAAGAGATTCTATGAATAAATTTCTAAAAGACTTGAATATTACATTTAGAAGGGATAAGGAAACAAAAAGACCAAGAGTAAATAAGTTAGATAGCTATTTGGATAGAGAGCAGAAACAAGAAGGAGAATATTACTATTTAAAGGATAAATAAATATTCGTCGCGTTAAATTAATGTGTTTATAGGCAAATTTATGAAATTTATCAAAAATAAATAAATTAATAAAATAAAACTAAAAAATAAAAAAAATTAATCTAAAAATTAATAAAATGTGCCAAATATTAAAAACTTAATATAAATAGTGAAAAAAAAATAAAAGGAGGTGAAAACTAATGGAAAAGCTATTACCTATTGGAATACAAACATTTAGTGAAATACGTGAAAAAAATTATGTCTATGTTGATAAAACACAATATATACATAAACTAGCTACTGAAGGAAAATCATATTTTTTATCAAGACCTCGAAGATTTGGAAAATCATTGCTAGTTAGTACACTAAAAGAACTATTTAAAGGAAACAAAAAACTATTTAAAGAATTATATATTTATAATAAATGGAATTGGGAAGATAAATATCCAGTAATAGTTTTAGATTTCGGGGGAGGAGACTATAAGACTTTAAAAGCATTAGAAGATGGAATTGATGATAGGATTGCCAGATTAGCTAGAGAGTTTCAAGTGAAAATTTACAGTAAAACAATAGAAGGGAAATTCACAGACTTAATTACTGAAATTTATAATAAAACAAATAAAAAAGTTGTAATTTTAATCGATGAGTATGATAAGCCCATTATTTCTAACCTTCAAAACAAAAATTTAGAAAATATTCAGGACAAGTTAGGAAGTTTTTATGAAGTTTTAAAAGTAAATGATGAATATATTAAGTTTATTTTCCTTACAGGAATATCTAAAATTGTTCATGTATCCGTATTTTCAAAATTGAACAATCTTGATGATTTAACATTAATTAACGAATATAATTCTATCTGTGGTTACTCCCAAGAAGAACTTGAGAATAACTTCCAAAAACACATTGAAAAAGTAGCTAATAAAACTAAAAAAAGTTATGATGAAACTGTGAATCAAATTAAATCTTATTATAATGGTTATAGTTGGAATGGAATAGAAAAAGTTTACAATCCTTATTCTACTTTGCTTTGTTTAAGACATGGGAAATTTTCTAAAAATTGGTTTAACACAGGCACTCCTACTGTTTTAACTGATTTTCCTATGAGTGAATATACAATTAAAGCTATTGCTGAACCAAGTAAGATTCTTGATAGTGAGCTTGAAAATCCTACATTAAAAAACATTAAAGACGAAGTACTTCTATTTCAAACAGGATACCTTACTATTAATAGTACTGAAACTATTGGAAGCTCTAAATTCTATAATCTGAGAATTCCTAATTGTGAAGTTGAATCAGCACTTTTTGAAAACTTAATAAATCAATACTCAAAAATATCTAGTTATGACTTTATGGAATATGCTGATAAACTTTTGAAATACACAATTGAAGGAAATTGTGAAAAGATTATAGAAACAATAGGTGACTACCTTTCACCTATACCCTATGAGCTAAGAGGGGATGATGAAAAATACTACCACGCATTAATATTCAAACTTCTCTACACCTCCAGATTGCATGTTCACTCTGAAGTTCATAGCTATAAAGGTAGTACAGACTTAGTTATAGAAGAAGGAGAATATGTTATCGTCATAGACTTTAAACAAAGTAAAGTAAAATCTATAGATTATATGATAAAAGAAGGATTAGAACAAATAGAAGAAAAAGAATACACAAGACAATACAAAAATAAAAAAATCATAAAAGGAGTAATTGCATTTAAAGATAAAGAAATCGGTTGTAATATCATCAAAAAAGAAAAATAGCTTTTTAATTAAAAAAAAGATAAAATTTATATTTTTTTAGATTGAAATAAAAAGATTTAAACATTTTTATCTTAATTTTCCATTTTATGATAAAAAAAAAGTGATAACTGGGTACAATTGGTGTGGTTATCTAAAAAAATTTGTTAACTACCGATTAAAACATCTTCAAAAGCACTTAGAAAAATATGATTAAGTCCACTAGTTTCAAGTAAATTTTTTTTGTTTCATTGATAAGCTATTTAGTAATGAACCATGGATAAATAGAAAAGCAACTTAGCAGCAGATTTTAAATATTGCCCACACATTCAAAAAAAAGATTTAAGAATCATATTCAGAAGATAAGAAAACTTTATGTAAATAATTTACAAAACAAGTCAAAATATTTGAAAAGAAAATAGTTAAGCTGAATTGCTTAAAACAGAAGAGGGAAAAAATAAAGAAAAAAAAAAAAAAAATATTTATTTGTAGATTAATCAAACTTTAGTAAAATTAAAAAAAAATTTATTTTTAGATTAATCAAACTAATTAAATTTAAAAATATTATTATCTTTAGTTTGTTCTTTAATTTTATTATAATAATCTACTTTAACATTTTTAGTGTATTTTTTATTTATATATTTAGAAGGTAGAGTCACTTTAACATTAGTAGACTGACCAAAAGCTAATGCCTTAACTTTAGTTGTTTTAACATAGCTACCAATTTTAATTCCTAAGTAACATGCATTAGAAGACCCATAATAATTATTAGTCACTTTTACTGAATAAGTGGTTTTAGATCTTTTTATATCCTTACTATTTATAGATAAATCTGGTAGGAATTTGTAATGCTTAGGGTGTCCTTTTCTAGATTGAAGAGAACAACCAGTGACTTTTATGTTTTTATCCAATCTAAGAGCATTTCCATTAGGAACTCTAATTATAGATTTAGATATAGTGCCTTTTCCATATACAAATATAATACCTGATGGAACCCCTCCAACATCATAAGGAGCAGTATTATAAATTCTAGAGCCAGATACTTTACCAGACCAGTAAACTGAGCTAAGAGATACTGACGATTTACCAGAGGTAGTTACATAACTTTTTGCAACGTTACCATTCCACTGTTCGGAACTTACACCATGTCCCCAAATACCTTTAATGTTAATTCTAGAATTAGAAACACTTCCATTCCAAAGTGGAATGTCAATGCCTGAAACATAGCTCTTTTTTGCGTTTATAGTAACTTTATTAAAATTTATTCTTTTAGCTGTATCTTTTGCAGCAGATACTACAGCAAACTTACTTTCATTACTTCCCTGACCATTATGATTTAAAGTCAAACTAGAAAATGTGACTCTATTAGCTATTATATAAAACATAGTCTTATTTTTGTTATAAGCAATCTTTGTATTTTTATTACTTTTTACAGTAATATCTTTGTCTATAATAACCATATCAGTCAAATTATAGTTTGAACTAGTGAAAATTAGACTATCTCCACTTTTCGCAGTTTTCATCCAATTTGTAATATCATCATGAGATGTTTTTTCTTTTACACGAAAATCAGCTGCTGAAACAGTACTGAGAAGTATGAAAAAGCAAGAAAGCAACATAAAAAATATTATCAATTTTTTTGTTTTGACCATTATATCCTCTTTATTAATCAATTATCTAGTAATTAAAAGATAGGAATATTTAATTATTATATAATTGTTTATTAAATATTCAATTTTTATATAACTATTTATCAAATATTCAAGTCTTATATAAATGCCTAATAAAATGATTCTTTAGAATATAAAAAAATTATATTAAACAAATCATTTTTATATATATTTTATTTGAAAATATGTTAATCATAAATATGCATTATTAAAATTTTCATATTAAATTAAATCTTTATATTGAATTTAAAATATTTATATTAAATTATGAATTTTTTATTCAATTTTCTTAAGTGTGATTTTTATCAATTATGAAAAATATAAGTTTTCAAATTTTTATTAGGATATAGCTATTATGTCAGATGACTATAGCTATTTTAACCAGATAATTGAATGATAAATATTAGCTAATTAGGAATATAAAAAAATATCTTAAATTAGCTTAAAATTCAATATTAGATTTTCGTACTTAAGAATATTAAATAACGTTATTACTTAGTTTTAAAAGCATATAAACTTTTAGTTTGAGATTATTTTTTAAATTGACTATTTTTACTAAATTAATTAAAAATATCTTTAAAATTATTAAAATTATCATATGATGATTATCATTATAACTTAGTTAATATTATCATTAGCTAAATTATAAATTCTTGAAAATCTTAATAAGAAAAAACATATAAATAAAAAAAAATAGTTGTATGTGATAAAAGAGAAATAAAGATATTTAACACAATATTAAGATGAAACATTACTTATAAAATCTTATAATGGTTAATAGCTATTAAAAATAGTTTTTAAAGGAAATTTTGAAAATAAAATAAAAAAAAATTATCATAACTATTAAAGTCATAGAAAGCTATTTGAAATATATGAAACAATTAACACAAAACAAAACAATAAAAAAAACACAAAACAATTAACACAAAACAAAACAATAAAAAAAACACAAAACAATTAACACAAAACAAAACAATAAAAAAAACACAAAACAATTAACACAAAACAAAACAATAAAAAAAACACAAAACAATTAAAAAAACACAAAACAATAAAAAAAACACAAAACAATTAAAACAAAACAATAAAAAATAAAATAAGTTAAAAAAAAATAGCTAAGGTTTTATTTAGAAATATTAATTGAATTTATTCTTTTAAAAACTCAACAGCTTTTTTAAACTCATCAGCAAAGATTTCAACCTGATAATCTGGAATTGAAAAACTTACTCTCAAGTAATTTTCTCCAAATCTATTGCTTGTATAAGTACCTTGTCTTGTAAATATTTTTTTCTCAAGAAGATGGTCAGCCATAACTTTAGGATCAATACCTACTCCCTTTAAGTCAATAGCTAACATATTTGCATTAGAAGGATAAACAGGAATAAAAATTCCTTCAATTTCATCAACAGCTTCTTTAATTATTTTTTGATTGTTTCTTGTAGTTGTTATGACATGTTCAATCCAATCTTTTTTTGTCTTTAATGCAGCTATAGCTCCTGCTTGAGATATTACATTAGTTCCCAAATCATTAATTAAGACACCTCTTACAGAATTGATTTGTTTAGATGTTCCAATGATTGAACCAATCCTCATTCCTGCCATTCCAAATACTTTAGAAAAGCTGTAAATAGTTATTGAATGATTAGGAGCATATTTTGCAGCTAAAAAATGCTCTTCTGCAAAGTCTCTATAAGTTATATCATGCAAAAGATAAATATCATTTTCAGTAGCTATTTTTGCAAACTCTTTCATTTCTTCTTCTGTGTAACCTGAGCCTAATGGATTTAAAGGATCAATTAAAACAATGATTTTTGTATTTTCATTCATATATTCCTTTACAAGATCTGGAGTTAGTTTATAATCATTTTCACTACTATAAATAGGAACTGATATTACCTCATTTGAAAATCTTCTTGCAAAATCATCAATGATTAAATAACCAGGATCACAGGTTATAACATTATCTTCTGGCTTTAAAATATCACTGATACAAAGATACAATGATTCTGTTCCTCCAGCTGTTATTAAAACATCTAAATCTTCAAGATCTAAATCTTCAAGAATTAATTTTTTAAGTTCTGGAAACCCTTCTGGAGGAGGATATTTGCAGTATTCTTTACTTTTAAGGCAACTTACCATAGCATCAGTTATTTCATTTTCGTCATGAAGATGATTAGTATTTTGACCCATCCAAATCATTTCTTTATCATTGAACACATGTTCAAAAAATTCATTAGCTGTTTTAAATCCTTTAGGAGGTATTTTTGCAGATTTAGCATGTTTTTTAGGGAGGATCATAATATCACAATATATTTATCAATCGGAAATTAAGACTATTGATTTAAAATCAATTATTTAAATTAAACAGACCAATTAAAATGTATTGGTTTTAAATAATTATTTATATTCAAAAACATTCATTTAACAAAATAGTATAATAAGTAAAGTCTAATAGAGTTTTATTAAAAGTTGTTAATAAATCTAATCATTTGAAAAAAAATTTAGGATAAAAGTGAAGTTAAAAATTAAAAATTAATATAAAAAATATTAAAATTAAAATAATTCATGAAAAGTGTAAAAGCATGCAAATATCACTTATTTAATTCCATCATTTGTAATGAGAAATTTAGTACTTTTTCCTTCTGGCATACTTCTATGTCTTTTTAAAGTAGCTAATCTTTGAGAAAGAATATCTGATTTTTTAAGTTCTAATATAGCTTTACTCCAATACTTTAAGATTGTTCCACCAACAGGCATGACATTTTCTGTTCCTTCACCATCAAAACCAGCGTAAATTTGGTTGGTTATGACAATAGCTAGGTTATATTTCCTAGATAATCTTGATAAAAGTCCCATTTGTTGTCCAAGCTCTTTATTGAGAGTTGAAGAATTTTTATCATTTAGTCTGTAAAGAGCTACTGCAGAATCTAAAATTATCAAATCAATTTTTTCACCACTAGATTTAAGCCAAGATTCAATTGTTTTTAAATCATCTCCTTGTTCTTTAAATGAGCTAGGTTCAAAAACAACAATGTTATTAGCTACTTTATCAAAATCAGCAGCAGCTATTTGTTTTATTCTATCAATTGACAAGCCACCCTCGGTGTCAATATAAGCTACTTTTTTTCCATCTTTAGCTACTTGAACTGCTAATTTTAAAGTAATATTTGTTTTACCAGAACCAGGAGGTCCATAAAATTGAGTTATATTACGTTTTTCAATTCCTCCTCCTAAAATAACATCAAGAGAAGAATCAGTTGGAATTTTAGGAGAATCTTTAATATTTGTTAATACTTTCATAGTTTCCTCAAAGTTTTAAAGATTAAAATTTTTTTAATAATTATAAATTAAAATATTAAAATTCTATTTAAATAATATAAATGATTAAAAATATTTTATTTTACTAATAATTTAGGGTGCTAGATTTTCACGGGAAAATGAAGAATGGACAGTGCTTATTTTGTTTTTTTTTATTTTTGAATTTGTTTAATTTTTTAAAATAAATTTTTTTTTTTTTTTTAAATTTTTAT
>Ga0099364_10010989_pt1 | contig 12408 bp, 7 predicted proteins | sample TergutTh196P3_FD_73070 | JGI IMG/M metagenome (GOLD analysis project Ga0099364, IMG submission 73070) | Microcerotermes parvus P3 segment gut microbial communities from Pointe-Noire, Republic of the Congo - Th196 P3 | ecosystem: Host-associated > Arthropoda: Insects > Digestive system > Gut ... | reverse complement strand
TCAGCCGAATTTTTCTTGCTTTCAATTGCTTGAAACTACACAAATTACGCATTACAGGTAGCGAAAAAATGGAGACTATGCATAATTTGGGAATTTTTTGAAACTACCCAAATTACCGCCAGTTATTCGGCTGAAATGTTACCTTTGTTGATTGTTCTTGTTCGTGTGCGGCTCTTGCTACTGATGTTGAGGAACACAGTGGCGGGGTGGAAATGTGGAGTTGACAAAGAACCGGGGATGATAGTCCTCGGATGGTTATAAAAAGAAAAAAATGGGCCGTTACATGTGCGCTGTGTGCCATGAATTATTGAGATACATGAAAAAGCACGCAATGATAAGGTTGATAAGCGTCCAAGTCAGGATGATAGTGAGACCAAAATTGCTCACGGCTGGGGGACTGATTTTTGGCTGACGCAGTGGTTTTGGTTGAGAATTGACACCTACCGGAGACGGGATGTTGATATAAGGATTGTTCTTGACAGGGGGAGTTATTTTTTGTCTTGGTGGAGGAATTTCTTGTGGAGAAACGCCATCAATCACAGGAGGCTGGTATTCATAATCATCTCTACCTCTCTGTTTGGCTAGTGCGCACCAAGGACAGGCTGACAAATGAGCAGCGAATATATGTTTTCCATTGACATCACAGTTACTCAAACCCTGCCTGTTTGTTTCGAGAATACTTTCAATAGCATCTGTCCATTCCCTAGCACTGGGACGCATTCGTGGGTTTTTATGTCCGGTAACGAAAGTACGATAGAAAAGCTCACTAAGTGATTGGGGTAAGCATTCGATGCTCGGAAAACGCTTATTTGGCTTACAATGTCCGCTATATAGAGAAAACCCGGATTCCATAGCTTTTTGTTCGCTAACATCGTCGTTGCCTGTATATCCAGCAAAAGGTCTCCAGCCGTGCAACAACAAGCAATTGATCATAAAAGCCAGTGTAAAACAATCTTGGTGAGGCTCACGAAGTCCTTTATCTCTGATTTCATTGTTGATATCCGGTGCTTCATATTCGTCAGTGCGCCACCGGCAAGGATGAGTAATTTCATGAGAATCTTTCAATTGGAATGAGTCAGTGTCTATGATGGTTATTTGCGATGTGTCGTTCCGGACGAGAATATTGTCGGGTTTTATATCGCCAATCACATACCCCTTCGCGTGGATATTCTGCACCATAACAGATACATTATAAGCAATGATTAAGGCGCGTTCCCAGGTATGTCCTGAAAAAGTAGCGTTACCTTTCCAGTTTTCTCTATCCCATGCCTCGCAAAGAATCACACCTTCTGCTTTTTTCATCAAATAACCACACACTGATCCGCTATTACCTCGATTGTCTTTCAAAATATCAAGCGGCCATGTGAGACTGATGTGATTATTATCGGAACGCGGTTGATCTGGTACGTTAGAGATCATAAATTGCAGTTTGCTGGCAATTTCCGGTAATGGAGACTTGTAAATCTTAACAACATAGTTGTCATCATTGGTTGTGTACACATCCCCCGAGCCGCCTCCACCGATGCGATTCTTGCAAATAATCTCTTGGTCGTTCTTGTTTACCAATGCCAACTCGACACGTTTCCTAGCTTTGCTATCATCCATGATAGCTTTTTTCAGTGTTTGTAAGCCTGTATTGAGTTTACTTATTGCAGATATACCGTAGCTATCTTCAGTATTCATACTGCCGGATGTATCCAACAAAAATACGCAAGGACACCGCGGCTCTGGGTTGTCTGAATCAGTGGCATTCTCGGCTTCTCTTGCAAAGTCATCATTAAGAACCAAATCCTCATCGTCATACATTTGAAACTCTCCTATGGTCAGGGGCAAATACGGAAAAGTCACTTGTCAGAACCGACAAATAAGAGACGAGAGCCGTCTTCAAAAAAGAAGAGGGGACGCCATGAGCCCTTGAACACGAAGGCTCCCCCCGCACTACTGAGGCGGAATGCACAAAAGTACAAACCAATACGACATTACAGTCATGCCGCACGGAACGCTTCGCAAGCCATCCGCACGACGCCCCCATACGGGGGACACATGTTTGGATGGCAAATCTCTTTTTCTTCCAACCGGCAAGCGGGTAGTGCAGGAAGAAAGCCCCATCAATGTGATGGTTTCAAGGGCTAATACTTGCGATTATCTGATTGTAAAACCGGCGTGAGCCAGCAAAGCGAACTATCTCCAAGAAAATTGATAAACCAACCTTGATACTATATACTGCGACTATATTATAAATAAGCCAGTCTAAACATGTCAAGACTTTTCTTGTTCGGTATGGTCATTTTTTTTCTTTTGTAGCCAAATCGTAAATTGTGGCCGTATTATTATTGTGCAAATTTCTATTGTGAATATGTGTTTCATCCGTGAAAATGCGTGGCTGAAAAGGGTGGGCAATGAAAACACGAAACAAATAATTCGTATATTTCGTTTTTTTGCATGGTCCGTATTGAAAAAAAGAGGATAAAAGATGAAAGATCGGGGGCTGGTTTTGCAGAAATGCAGAGTGCAGAAAAATGATGTCAGTGGGATTGTTTTTTTGGCAGAAATGATGTAAAAATAAGGTTTACGCTGGAGGATTTTACCCAAAACCAACCCAACGGCTGTCACGCCATAACCGTTACCGTCTGGAATGGTTGAACAGTAGTTTCTACAATATTAAGGAGAACAGAAAATGCGAACAAAGATCAGACAAAGAGCATTCGGGTGCCGTTCGGTGCCACCGGGCATCGGTATGGTCATCCTCGTGATGCTGACCGGACAGTCGGCGTTCATCGCGGCGCAGCCTGCGGAGCGAATCCCGCTGGGGAATCACGGGGCCGCTGTGGAGGCATACCAGCAGCGAGTGCTGGATGCCTTGCAACCGGAAACGGGTGCAACGAATTACGTGCCCAACGGCATTGACCCGGTCTATTGGAACGCTTTGATTCCGCAAGACAACGAAATCACGCCTGCGCGAATCGCGCTGGGACGAAAGCTTTATTTTGAGCCGAAACTTTCGGCGGATGGCACGGTTTCCTGTGCGACGTGCCATGACGTGACCCGCGGGTTTTCCGATCAGCAGCCCACTTCGGAGGGAATCGGCGGTCAATTCGGCATGAGAAACTCCCCGACGACCATGAACGTCACGCTTCTGCACACCATGTTCTGGGACGGCCGCTCACCGACCGTGGACCATCAGGCCATGCAGCCGATCATCAATCCGATTGAAATGGGGATGGAAGACGACGAAGCGGTGATCATTGCCGGGATCAAGGACGATCCGGAATATCGGAGAATGTTCCGGGATGCCTACGGACGCGATGTCAATTTTCAGGACATTGGCCGGGCGATTGCGGCGTTCGAGAGGACGTTGAATTTCCTGGACTCCCCGTTCCGGCGATACATGAGCGGAGACACCAGCGCGATTTCGGTGGATGCGCTGGAAGGCTGGAAACTGTTCAACCGCGAGGGACGTTGCGCGGCCTGTCACGCGATCAGTCCGTCCAACCCGCTGGGAACCGACAACAAGTTCCACAACATCGGCATTGCCGCAACGCATCTGGACTTTGAGAAACTGGCGGCGGAAGCGGTGCAGATTCTTCAGCAGGACAACTCCGACAAAATGCTGGATGAATTGGCACTGGCCACGGAGTATGGCGAGCTTGGCCGATTTACCGTGACCCACAACACGCACGACATCGGGACGTTTCGCACGCCGATGCTCCTGAACGTGGGAATCACCGGCCCCTACATGCACGACGGTTCCCTGAAAACGCTCTGGGACGTCATGGATCATTACAACGCGGGCGGCGAACCGAATCTTTACCTGGACGGCGGAATCGAGCCGCTGAATCTTACGGAGCGGCAGATTGACCAGATTGTGGCGTTCCTTTTCACCCTGACCGACATCCGTTTTGCGGAGGAAAACGCCCGAAAGTATCAGGAGCAGTTCTCACTCTCCCGACGTGAACGTCCGGAACGCAACACGCCGGTCGCGGAACGAAAAGTGCTGAGTTTTGAAAATTTCCGGCACTCCCAGCCTGAACAGGAGAGGTGAAATAAAAATCTTCGTGTTTCTTCATGGTGAAAAATAACGGCAGTCACGGTGTGAAAAGGCGTCTTGACAGACGGGAACCCATGTCATACATTGGAGCCATCGTCAATCGCAAAATCCGGGCCGTCGGCTTGAACAAAATGGGAGAACATGTCTTATGAGTACCCGATACGAAAAAGAGAATCTCGAAACGCAGGTGGAAAACGAACGTCGGAGTATTTACGAATCACTGCGGAATCTGGACCGCCGGTCATTCCTGCGTGTCACGTCTGCCGCGTCGATTGCCGCAGCCGGGGCCGGAATGCTCGGTATGACTCACACGTTCCAGCCGATCCACATCGCGTTGGGACAGGACGCCGCCGGCAGATCACAGGGTTTTCACATCGCGTACATTTCGGACTCCCACCTCTACGTGAAGGAGAAGAATGACCGCTTCGCGAATGCCCTGATGCGGGCGGTTCAGGATGTGAACGCCATGCCTGAGCCGCCGGATTTCGTTTTTTACGGCGGTGATCTCGCGCAGCTCGGTCAGCCGGAAGAACTTCAGCTCGGTTGCGACATTTTGAAGGAGTTAAAATACCCCTTGAAAATCATGGTCGGCGAGCATGACTGGTATTACGACATGGGCGAAAAATGGCGGTCGCTTTTCGGCGAGCCGACATGGAGCTTCGACCATCAAGGCGTCCATTTTATCTGTCTGATGAGCGTGAATGAAGAGGATTTCTGGACTCCGCGCGGGCTTACGCCGATGGAACGGATGCAAACCGTGGCCGGGCTGGATAACCAGAACCAGCGGTCTTTTTTCGTCGGTGAAGCACAGCGTGCGTGGCTTCAAAAAGACCTGGAAAATTACGGCAACGATCATCCGGTCGTGGTCTTTTCGCACTCGCCGCTTTACAAGCTTTACAAAAACTGGAATTTCTGGACGGACGACGCGGAGGATGTGCAGGCGATCCTGAAACGCTTTGAGCGTGTCACGGTCATTCACGGTCACACGCACCAGTTGCTGACGAACAGGATCGGAAACATCCATTTTCACGGTCTGCTGTCCACCGCCTGGCCGTGGCCATACGCCCCGCAGGGAACGCCGGAACTCACGGTGCAAATGAACCGCTCCGACCCGTTCAATTCGCTGGACGGTTGCGGGAACGGCCGGATCAACGTCTCTGCCGACGGGCTGGTGGACAAAATTTACGGCCTCTGGAACCGAAAGCCGATTCTCGTTTCCGCCGCGTACCTGAACAGCGATGGGAAAGAAGACAGGCCGCCAAGTCCGAATCTCCCGGCGTACTGATCTTTTCCACGATCACCAAATTTAAGGGAGCCAAGTTGTTTCAGGCTTCTATTTTCTGGTGATCTTGAAAAGCTATGGTACACTACCCTGGAAACTTGGCGTTCAAAAGGGCTTGTCATGGCAAAGGCTCTATTCCGAAACCGGGTTGATGGCTACGAGAGCTTCGACCAGGGCTCGGAGAAGCGGGTCATGACGTGGCCGCCCTGCCGCTCGTGGGCGAAACCGCCACATTGCATCGGCATTGCATAGCGTCTAAAATAGCAGTTTGTGTTTCCAACATCTTTTCCCAACTCCAGCCCCCGGTTATCACCATGAAAACAACCCGACGCAATGTCTTGAAAGCGGGACTCGCCGCAGGTTTGACGTTTCCGTTTCTGTCCGACTTTTCCATCGCCAAAACGCTGCCGACGCCGACCTGGCAAAAGTTGCCCGCCTGGCGCGGCTTCAACCTCCTGGAAAAATTCATGAATCCCTGGAACAACGGTCCGTTCCGGGAATCGGACTTCCAGATGATCTCCGAACTCGGTTTCAACTTCGTGCGTTTGCCGATGGATTACCGCAACTGGATCATCGACAAGGACTGGCGGACATTCGACGAAAAGTCGCTCAAGGAAATCGACCAGGCCGTGCAGTACGGAGAAAAGTACGGCATTCACGTCAACATCAATTTCCATCGCGCTCCGGGTTACACCGTTGCCCAGCCGCCGGAATCGCCCGCCATCTGGGACGACGCCGAAACACAGGAGGTTTGCGCCCTTCATTGGGCGACATTCGCGAAACGTTACAAGCAGTTCTCCAACGAGCAGGTCAGCTTCAATCTGTTCAACGAACCGACGAGCGTTGACCCGGTAAAATACCTCGCCGTTCACAAAAAAATCATCGACGCCATCCGGTCCGAGTCCCCGGACCGGTTGATCATCTGTGACGGCACCGAGTATGGGGCAAAACCCTTCCTGCCGCTGGTGGATTTGAAAGTCGCCCAGTCAACGCGGGGATATGCCCCGTCGGAGATTTCACACTACAAAGCAAGCTGGGTCAACAGCGAAAGTTTCCCGGACCCCACCTGGCCGATGGTGTCGATCAACGGCCTGTTGCCCGCTCCGACAAAACGCGAGTTGCCGGAGGAATCGCGCAAGCCGCTGACGATTGAAGGCCCGTTTCCAGGTAAAACGATGTTGCGATTGCATGTCGTAACAGTGTCCGGCAAGAGTAAATTTGCCGTACAAGCAGACGGCAAGACAATCTTTGAACGCCAGTTCGATCCCGGCCCCGGCGAGGGGGAATGGGAAAAATCCGTGTTCATGCCGCAGTGGAATACGTATCAAAACATCTATAACATTGGTTTCGGAGTGCCGGTTCCCGCCGGAACGAAGGTGGTCACGGTGCAAACAGTGGAGGGGGATTGGATTCTTTTGAGCGAACTTGGGATAGCAAGAGCAGAAGGTCCGGTTGAAGAATCCATTATACAAGCAACCGCAGGATGGGGACAGAAATCGGATACGTTGAAATACAAGGAAGTGCAAGTAACATCAGGTAATTGCCCGACATACCTCGGAACGGTCACTGGCGGCACGGTCAAAGATCGTGATTGGCTGAAGCGCACGATGATCGAGCCATGGCAAGAACTGGAGAAAGCGGGTGCCGGCGTGATGGTCGGCGAGTTCGGGTCGTTCAACCACACGCCACACGACGTGGTGCTTCGCTGGCTCGGCGACTCCATCGCCAATTGGAACGAAGCGGGCTGGGGTTACGCGATGTGGAACTTCCGCGGCTCCTTCGGCATCCTCGACAGCGAACGCACGGACGTCGAATACGAGGACTTCCACGGACACAAACTCGACCGGAAACTGCTGGAATTGATGCGGGGATAAGTTCACCATGATGATGTTTCCGGTAGGGCGGTCACGGCGTGACCGCCGAATCAGAACCTGCAACAGCAAGTAACAAATAACATCCGGAAACGCAAGCAACCAGTTCAACTGCGCCGTTCCCGGAAATTCGGTCGTTGACACTCCAGGCTGTTGATTGGGAAGCTGCAAATTTTCGGTTTGGCGGGGTATTACCTTTTCTGGAACAAACTCAGCACGTCCATGACCATGCTCAACAGGAGCGGGATGACGAGCAGGGTAAAAATTGTCGAAAGCGTCAGACCGCCGAGGACCACGGCTCCGAGACTGCGGTACAGTTCGCTACCCGCACCGGGTGCCAGGACAAGCGGCAACATGCCGAAAATCGTCGTCGCGGTGGTCATGAAGATCGGTCGCAACCGCGTTCGCACCGATTCGCAAATGGCCTCTTGCGGGGACATGGCTTCGATGATGTCTTCTTCCGATTCCCCGAAGCCGCGCATGAAATTGAGCGACTGGTGGACGAGCAAAATTGCGTTGTTGACCACAACGCCGATCAGGATCACGAAACCGAGCATCGACAGCGTGTCAAGTTGCTGGAGCGGGTCGAGATGGTGAACCCAGGCAAGTCCGAGGAACCCGCCGACCGTGGCCAGCGGCACGGTGAACATGATGACAAGCGGATAGAGAAAATTTTCAAACAGCGCGGCCATAAGCAGGTAGGTGACCAGGAGCGCAAGGAACATGCGGCTGGTCAACAAACTGAAGAGCGATTCCATGTTCCAACCGGTCCATTTACCAAGCAGCGCGACTCGCGTTTGTTGCAATTTGTCGGCGTTCCCGGCAAGGTTCACGCGGATGTCGGGTCCCATTTCGCCCGCCTGACGGCACTCATCGACGATTTGGAAAATCACCGCCTGAGCCGCTTCGAGCGGGACGTCATCGGCAGGCATGACGGTCAACTGAATGCAGCGTTCCTGTTCGAGCCGCCGAATTTGTTGGGACGCGTCGGCGGGGTGAAAGGTCACCAAGTCGGAAAGCGGCAGTGCCATGACGCGGTTTTCCGAGTTCCTGACCGCAACAGGCAACGTACCAACCTCGTCCGGCGTGAGCGGGAAATCCGGGTCGCGGATGACGAGCAGGTCGATGTTGAAGCCGTCGTGATTGAAATCGCCGACCTTGACGCCGTCGATCATCGCGCGTCCCGCCGATGCGATTTCACCAACGGTGATGCCGAGTTGCTTGGCGCGAACCTGGTTGATGACCATTTGGATTTCCGGGCCGGAAAGATAATAGTTCTGCGGTTGCGTCCGAATGGCCGTCCGGCTGAAATGCGTGACCAGCCGTTTTTCGAGCTTGTCGGTCGCTTCCCGCAGGCGATTGTTGTCAAACGCGGAAACTTCAATTTGCACAGCGTTCGCGCTGCCGGCACGCCGTCCAAATAACGACGACTGCATGGCCGTGCTGGTACAACCGGGAATCGAATTCATCGCGTGATTGAGAACATGTGTCAACGGACGGACAAATTCCTCGTCTTTGCTGATCACCTGAATGAAGACATACGAAGGGCCAAGCACAATCGAAAAATGCTTGATGGCCGGAACGCGTTCCACCGGTCTGCCGCTGCGCATGTCGATCAGCTTGTCTTTTTTCGCTTGTGCTGAGGCTTCCTCTGTGTTTTCCGCTTCATAGTAAGGCCGCAGAATTTCATTGAGACGGCGGGCAATGAGCATATTTTCACGGAGCGAATAGGACGGCGGAATCGTCATGGAGCCGTTGACAACATTGCGGTTCCCGGCGGGCAGGTAGCTGGCCGGAGGCATGAGTTTGATACTCAAAAAAAGCGACAGGGCGGAAATGACCGCGACAATAATACCGCGCAACCAGAACGAGGCCGCGTTGCGCTGGATGGCCCAGAAAATGCAGCCGGAATAGGCATTGCCAAGCCAGGAAAAGAATGGTGCCAGTCCGAATAACGATTTGACGGTTTTTGAAAGGATGCCGCCTTTTTGCGTCGTGTCCTTCAGCAGGAATCGGGATGCGGCGGGAATGATTGTGATCGAAACCAGCAACGAAATGAGAACCGCCGCCGAAATGGACAGCGCGATGTCATAAAATATCTGCCCGGTCTCTTCCTGAATCGTCAAGATCGGCGCAAACACAACCACGGTCGTCAGGGTCGAACCAAGAATCGCGCCCCACACTTCTTTCGTGCCGTCATAAGCCGCTTGGTACGGCGTTTTACCCATGTGCAGGTGACGGTCGATGTTCTCCAGTACGACGATGGCACAGTCCACGACCATACCGATGGCAAAGGTCAGCCCCGCGAGTGAAACGACGTTCAGGTTGCGTCCCATGGCGTACACGGCGATGAACGTTCCGAGTATCGAAATGGGGATGGCCAGTGAAATCACGAGGGTCGGACGCATACTGCGCAGGAACAGCAGCAAAACCAGGATGGCCAGAAAACCGCCGGAATACATGTTGTCCCAAACGATCTTGACCGCGCTGTTGATGTAGGTCGAGTCGTCATGCACGAGCGTCAGGCGGATTTTGTGGCGGTCGTTTTCGAACATTCGTATGAGCCCGCCTTCGCCTTGCAGTTCATCGAGAGCTGTGCGCACTTCGTTCATAACGGCGAGGACGTTTTTGCCCACCTCGCGGTTGAACAGCAAGGTCAGGCACTGCGAGCCTTTGCTCTCGGAAACGAATGTCCGCTTGGCCAACACCAGCTCGACTGACGCGATGTCCTCAACAAAAACCGGTGCTCCGTTGTCGTCGTATTTGACAATGGTTTTGCGGATCGGCTCCAGTTCCTCAAATCGTCCCAGAACGCGGAAGCGGATGTCGAGCCGCCCGTTTTCGATGTCGCCCGCCGATTCGTTGACGTTGTCGGCCTGGAGCAGATTGCCGAGTTGCTGGACCGTGATGCCGTTCAGCGCAAGGACGTTCGGATCAAAACGCACCTGCACCTGGTGCATGCGGCCGCCGCGAATCATCACCTGTGACAAGCCGGGAATGCGTTCGAGACGCGGCTTGATGTAACGGTCGGCGTAGTCATAAAATTCCGAGATGTCAAAGTCCGGGTCCGGCGAATTTGCGGTAATCCGCGCGTAGGCGATGGCTTCTTCGGCTTCGGAACTCGACGCCCGAATGGTCGGGCGGTCCACATCGTTCGGGTAACGCGGCACTTCATCGAGCAATGCCGACACGTCCTGCACGGCGCGGTCGATGTTGTAGCCGACCTGGAACTCCAATTCGATAGTGCCTTCCCCCAGCCGGGCGAAGGATGTCATCTTGTACAACCCCTGCGTCGTCTTGAGCCGTTTTTCCTGCTCAATGATGACCGACTGCTCGACCTCCTCCGGACTCCGCCCGGGCCAGGTTGTCCGCACGGTGATGAGCGGGCGGTCGATGTCCGGCGTCAATTGAATCGGCACCGCCATATACGCGATGATCCCGAACAAAATGGTCAGAATCACGCCCACGGCGATTTTTACGGGGTTCTTCAGCGAAAAACGTATGATGTCCATCGAAATGCGGAGTTAGGAGTTGTACCAAAAGCCGGAATGGGGCGCAACGCAATGATAGGATTAAGGCAAGGCGGGCACACAGGGGCCGATGCATTACTAAAATTTTTTGATCAATTCATCACTTTCGATAATCTTGTCGAATTTTTCTTTTCGTATCTCTTTTGAATTTAAATCTATTTTAATTCTCATCAAAAACTCTTTAAAATTTGGATTGATCTGAGAAATTTTGTTCATCATTTCTATATCCAAAATGTCCTTTTGACGTGCTTGAATTATTATTTCTGAATCGTCGGGGTTCGCCGTAATCAAAGAAATTAATCCAATTCCAAAAGAATTTGAAAGTCTGATGATTTCAGACATAAAATCATCACTTCGATCAATTTCGGAGGCGACTAAATAACCTTCGTTTGCCCAAGATGAATTTGATACAGCTTGAAAATATGATTCCCGCAGATTTGAAAAGGTCAATTCTTTTTTTAATTCGTAAGAGAACATTTTTACAGGTTGATTTCCTGTGAAATTCACAACTTCGTAGATTTCAGATTCCCATAGTTCCATTGGGTAAAACACGCCTACCATATCAGGATGTTGCCATTGAGCATATGACTTTTTCGCCGAGTTTTCATGAAATATCGTCTTTGTATATATTGAATGGTAGGTATATACATAGTAGCTTAACAATGAATGTAAATCTCTTTCAGAATAAGATTTGTTTTTATGTACAGATTTTGTTGTGGGTTGATTGTATATTAAGCTGGTATCATCATTGTGCAGTAAATCCTTTAAATAGAAACGAGTAGGTTTCGTTTTTATTTTCAAAAATACTGAATCCGGGTTATCTTTTATATCAACATATAATTGAGCCCCAATCGTAGTTGGTATAGTACGTCCGGTTAACCCTAATTTCTCTTTATATCCTTGAGGTTCCGCAATTTCCCATATTTCAACTGGCGACAATGGTTTTTGGGCATCTCTAATGATTATTGCAGCAAGTTCCTTTAAATTCATATTCGCACTTCCAATTGTTTACATTCTATGTGGATTTTGGCCAAGCGCATTGCAAGGTGACCACGACAAACCCTTTATTTCAAATTTCGTTTGATCCCGGTATTTTTTGCATCCAATTTACGGAATCCTTTTTCAGCATCAATGGCATTGAGACGGGTGAGCTGTTGTTGCGCCATATCGCGCAGACAGGTGTACCGCGAGGTTTTGTCCACATTGTGTTTCAGTAATTCGGCGTTAAACGATTCAAGGTTTGCCAGCACAACCAATTCATTGATGCTTGCCGTGTCGCGTATGTTCAAACCTTTCTTCGCATGATCGGGGTTGGCCTCGCGCCACTGCTTGGCCGTACAAGCCCATAGTGCTAAATTCAACAGATCGGCTTCATCAGCGTAGGGAGCCTTGCCAAAATAACATTTACAATTGTTACGAAATTATTGGTGAGATTTTGTAGTTCCATTTTCCTAAAACGTCATTCCGAATGATCTTCAAGGTATCAAGTTGTTCGTTGGTGATTTTTCGTTTCGTCGGATAAATATTACGGTCTTCCATTGCGTCAACTTTCAAACCGGTACTGCTCGTTGTATGGCCAATCAAATTAATGATGACATCCAAACTGACAAGTGGTTGTCCCTTCCAGTTCATCGAAATGTGATTGAACAGTCGATGCTCAATCTTGTTCCACTTGCT
>Ga0099364_10010988_pt1 | contig 12409 bp, 10 predicted proteins | sample TergutTh196P3_FD_73070 | JGI IMG/M metagenome (GOLD analysis project Ga0099364, IMG submission 73070) | Microcerotermes parvus P3 segment gut microbial communities from Pointe-Noire, Republic of the Congo - Th196 P3 | ecosystem: Host-associated > Arthropoda: Insects > Digestive system > Gut ... | reverse complement strand
TCCTGATTCTCGCTTCCTCACCCGTGAGAGTTCCCGGACCCGCCGCCGAATTATCCAGAGGAGCGACCGCCGACGTATCTTTTATTATATCTCCGTCGTTTGCCGTTTCCGGTGAGGAATCGTTTTTTGTCTCCTCGAGAGCGTCTTTGTTTGAAATAACAAAACCGGGATTACCGGCAGAATCGTCATTTCCCCCGGAAGAAAATCTGCCGCCGGTTATATAGTCTCCCAAAAAATATACCGACGCCGCCGCCGTGAACAAAAACATAACGGACATGATAACCGCGAATATTCTCAGCCCCGCGCTTTTTTTAGTTTTCACCGCGTATTTATTCCTTCTGTTCTTTCTTAGATTTTCTTCGTCCGCCATACTCCAGCGGTAAACGTGACTGCCGTTTACTCCGCCGTTTGAATTTCCGCGTTCTGTCATGATATATTACCTCCGTTATTATTATAATATAATTTTAATTTTTATTCGCCGTTTGTTTATCCTGTACTATTTATTATAAAATAGATATATTTATATTGTATTAAAAAATCAAGGCAAAATTTCATGAAATTTATGTGAAATATTATTTTGATTTTATATTAAATATAATCAGACCTGCGAGGTTTTCAGCGTGAACGTAAATTCGCAGTATTTATTATATTCGGATTCGGCCTTTATTTTCTCCCCGTGAGCGTCGAGAATCGTCTTTACTATAAAAAGCCCCAGACCGAAGCCCGATTTGTCGAGACCCCGCGAACGGTCGGACTTGTAAAACCTGTCGAATACGAACGGCAAATCTTCGGACGGGATTCCTTCCCCGGTATTATAAACTGATATATACGCCTTCTCCGCCGCATTAATTCCCGCGCTTATTTTTATAAGTCCTCTTTCCGGAGTAAATTTTACGGCGTTCTCCAGAAGATTATATATAATACGGTGAATTGCGCCGGAATCCGCCGACACGTAAATTTTGTCATGCGCGCAGTTAAATTCAAAATCAAGATTCTTTTCGTTTATTCTCTGCTCCAGAGAAATAATAACGAGTTTCGCGGTTTCGCACACGTCGAAATCGGATTTTACGAATTTTGTCTCTCCGGCCTGTATTCTCGTTATATCGAGGAGAGACTCTACAAGCCCGGCAAGTCTCGCGGTTTCGGTCGAAACTATATTCAAATAATATTCGTGTTTTTCCGGGGGTACGGCGCCGCTCAGGATACCGTCTACGAATCCTTTTATAACGGCCATCGGGGTTTTGAGGTCGTGCGATACGTTTGCGACGAAAGCCCTGCGGGTTTCTTCGTTGACGGAGAGGGAGGCCGCCATATTGTTAAACGCCTCGGCAAGTTCGCCGATTTCGTCCCGGTTCGAAGTAGACGGAACTCTCGCGTCGAAATTGCCGAGGGCGAAGCTTTTAGCCGCCCTGCTCATAGCCCTTACCGGCGATATTATTTTCTCGGTAATAAGATACAGTATAACCATTGCCGCGACAAGAACCCACAGGCAGCTCAAAATTATAATATTGATTATCTGCCCCACGGAATAATTTTCATAGACCGACGCCGAACAGAAAAACAAAAGCCCCGCGCTTTCCCCGCTTTTTGAAGATATAACCTGCGAAAAGACGATATGCCGGGAAGAAAAAACGCCTTCCAGAGTCGTAAGAATCCGTCCGGACTCGCCGCTCTCGTCTAACGCTCCGTTTATTATATCCTCGCCTATGCGGCTCTTTTCCGGGTAATAAAATTCCGGAGCGGCGGCGAGTATATTCCCGTCCAAATCGGCGACGAGTATAAAAGATTCCCCGGCGAGTCCGGCGTAATCCGAAAGCTCCCGTATAAGAGCGCTTTTAGATTTTCCGATAAAATCCGCGAACGAGCCGGAAGAACCGGCGGCGAAGCTTCTCTCTGTATTTTTCGCGGCGATTCCGGACGCGGACGACATAGAGCTTCGCTTCGCCTCGATAGAACTCTGCACTATGGCCGAACTGATTACGGCCGCTAAAATCGAGAAGCTTACGGTTATGATAGACAAAAAAACCAGAATATATTTAACGAATACGCTTTTGAACATAAAAATAAACCAAATAAAATTACGCGGGACGACCGGGAGAGGCCGTCCGCGCGGTGTAAATTCAAAAATTCTACTGGAGCAGCTCGAATTTATATCCAACTCCCCAAACGGTTTTCAGGTTCCATTTGTCGCTTACCCCGTCGAGTTTTTCGCGCAGGCGCTTGACGTGCACGTCGACCGTTCTGGAATCGCCGAGATAATCGAACCCCCAGACTTTGTCGAGCAGCTGGTCCCGGGTGAAAACCCGGTTGACGTTTGAGACCAGAAAATTCAAAAGCTCAAGTTCCTTCGGAGGAATATCGACGGTCTTGTTCCTTAGTTTAAGCTCGTATTTCTGAAGGCTTATTTCAAGATTCTCAAATTTTATGATTTCTATGTCGCTGTCGTTTTCCTGATTTTTCGCGCGTCTGAGAACGGCTTTCACCCTTGCGTAAACCTCTTTCATTTCCATCGGCTTAGTTATATAGTCGTCCGCTCCGAGTTCAAGGCCGAGGACTTTGTCGAACACTTCGTTTTTAGCCGTCAGCATAATAATAGGCTTGGACGAGATTTCGCGGATTTCGCGGCAGACCTGCCAGCCGTCTTTTTTGGGCATCATAATATCGAGAATAACAAGGTCCGGCTCGTAGACTTTAAACATGGCGATGCCTTCGGCGCCGCCGAGGGCCGTTATAACTTCATAGTCTTCTTTCGTGAGACAGAGCTTTAAGAGTTCGCAGATATTAGTATCGTCGTCTATAACTAAAATTTTATGGCTCATTTAAAAATCCTCCGTTTTAAATCTTTTATATGTTTCAAAAAATTCTATTCGTTTTTTCTTTGCTTACTTTCTTTTTCCGGCGGTATTGTAGGGGCGCGCATTGCGCGTCCGCTCTCGCGTTTCAGCATTGCGTATCCGCAAAATCAAAATCAACGCAGTTTTGACGTTTTCAGACGGACGGCCAATGGCCGCCCCTACATATTTTTTCCGTAAAAAAGAAAGTAAGTTAAAAATTAATAATCCGAATATATATTTGCTTTTGTTCACATTTAATTATATCACAACAAAAGCCCTTTGTCTATACTTTAAGTAAATTTTCTCAAAATTTTTAAAAAAGCCTATATTTAATCTTTTCGACATAATTTCATAGTAAAATATTATAAAAACTTAAAAGAGGAGAAATAAAGAAAATGAAACTCGGCATAGTCGGACTTCCCAACGTCGGAAAAAGCGCGCTTTTCAACGCCATGACAAATACAAAGGCGGAGACGGCGAATTATCAGTTCAGCACAATCAACCCCAATATAGGCAAAGTAAACGTCCCCGACGAAAGGCTTGATTTTTTAACCAAAATCAGCAAATCAGAAAAAATAACCCCGGCGTTTATAGAGTTCGTCGATATCGCGGGACTCGTTCAGGGCGCGTCGAAAGGGGAGGGCGTGGGGAACAAATTCCTGACTCATATACGCGAGGTAGACGCGGTTATTCACGTCGTGAGATGCTTCGAAGACCCGAACGTAATCCACGTAAGCGATTCAATCGACCCCGTAAGAGACGCCGATATTATAAACATGGAACTGATATTGTCGGACATGGAGCTTGTCGAAAGAAGAATCGAACGCGCAAAAAAAGCAATGAAAGGCGATAAAACCCTCGAAAAAGAAGTGAAACTTTTCGAAGGGCTTTTAGAAGTTCTGAACGACGGCAAACCCGCAAGGTCGGTTGCCTACACTCCCGAGGAATCGGCGGTGATAGATACCGCGCCCCTTCTCTCCCGAAAGAAAATAATATACGCGGCGAACGTCGGCGAAGAAGATATAGCAGATATAGAAAACGGCGGGGGATATTATGATAAGTTAAAAAACACGGCAAGAGAAGAAAACGCCGGGATAATCCCGATATGCGCGAAGCTGGAGGCCGAAATAAACGAACTGCCGGAAGACGAGCGAAGGGGGTTTCTGGAGGAACTCGGCATAAAACAGTCCGGGCTCGACAAGCTTATAAAAGAAAGCTACGAGCTGCTCGGATTAATATCGTTTCTGACGACAGGTCCGAAAGAATCCCGCGCGTGGACGGTAAAAAAAGGCGCGAAAGCTCCCGAAGCCGCGGGCAAAATCCACACGGATTTGGAACGCGGATTTATCAGGGCCGAGACCGTCGCATATAAAGATTTATTTGAAACGGGAAGCATGACGGCCGCGAAAGAGAAAGGCCTTGTACGCAGCGAGGGAAAAGACTATATAATAAGCGACGGCGACGTTATACTGTTCAGGTTTAACGTGTGATTCAATTTAACTTAGCGATTTCTCTCTTTAACTTGTTTATGATTTTCTTCTCCAGCCTCGATATATAAGACTGCGATATTCCCAGGATATCAGCCACTTCTTTCTGGGTTTTTTCTTTGCCGGTCTCAAGGCCGAACCTCAGGCTTATTATAACCTTTTCGCGTTTACCCAGTTTAGCCATCGCCGTGAATATCATTTTTTTCTCTTCGGTCTCTTCGATATTCCTGTGAACGATATCGGAATCGGAGCCGAGAATATCTGATAATAAAAGCTCGTTTCCGTCCCAGTCGACGTTCAGCGGCTCGTCTATCGAAATCTCGTTTTTCGAGTTGGCGTTCTTTCTCATGTACATCAGTATTTCGTTTTCTATGCAGCGTGAGGCGTACGTCGCGAGCTTTATATTTTTATCCGTTTTAAAAGTATTTATAGCTTTCATCAGGCCGATTGTTCCGATAGAAACCAGGTCTTCGATTCCCGCTCCGGAGTTTTCGAACCTTTTCGCTATGTACACGACGAGCCTTAAATTCCTTTCGATTAAAATAGTCTTTAAAGAAGGCTCCCCGTCGAGTCTGGATATAATATCGACTTCTTCCTCGGCGGATAACGGCGGAGGGAGAGTCTCCGAACCGTTCACGTAGAATACCTCGTTTAAATTTAAGTTTAAATTGATTAAATTCAAATCAAACAGTTCAAGCAGTTCGGAATCCGAAGTTATTTTATTTTTAATTTTCCCCCAGAAACCGGTCATACCGTCTATTATTTTTATCCTCATAACTAAATCAGCCGCCCCCTTAACTTTCTATAAGAACCGCGGGAAGTATCCCGCCGTATTTTTCGTTGTATTTCGCGCTTGCCCGGTTGTCGACCGCGATTACCGCCCTCATCTCTGAAAAATTATTATTTTTTCTGTATTTTATGTAATCCGGCAGGAACGCGGGAAGTATGCCGCCGTTCCCTCCGATTGATTTTACCGGGATTACCCTGAATTTCAAAGCCCGCAGATTCTCCAGGCTCTCCCGGCTTTTAAATTCCCGTTTTCCCAGATACTCGACTGAATCGTGCAGGAAAAATTCAAGCGTTTCGAAATCGAACAAATCGATTACGCCGTTTAAATTCACGACGATAACGGGAAGGGAGCTTATCGGGTCGTATAGGAGATTGCCCGAATCGACTATCGCGTCGAGGGTTATTTCCCTGCCCATAAATCCTACGGTTATTTTCGTTTCTTTGATTTCGGAACGCCTTTTAAACAGGATTCCCGCGAAAATTATAATAAACGCGCAAATCCCCGCGAATATAATCACCGCCTGCAACGGGAAAACCCCCGGAGAATGGCCGGACTCAACGGACGGAATATTATTATCCCCGGTTCCCATCATTCCCGAAAGATAGGACAAAGCCTCTATTCCTCCGCCCAGCATAAAACACGCCGAATAAAAAATCAGGAATATTTTAGTGAATTTTATCAGCGAATCTATGTTAAAAGCTATAAAACACATAATAACCGAAACCGCTATATTTATTATAATCTCGGGGATTATTATTTTATTCCCGGCGTATAAAAAAGTCAGAACGCAGTAGAGCGCGCCGAGAGCGCTCGATAAACTCAGCCTCCCCGCGCCGAGTTTCAGTCCGAGTATTTTGCCCGCGGCGAACAGCGCCAGAAAATCCATGCAGAAATTCATGAGAAAAACAATATCGGCATATATTACGTGTCTCAAAAATATTCACTCTCCAAACAGCCGGATTTTTAAAATTATTATATTTAGTATTATATTAGCCCGGGAGTAAAATATATGTCGTTTTATATTTTTTATATTTTATTTATTTGCAAAATTTACGGGGCTTGTAATTTTTATAAAATTTATGCTTGACATAATACCCGGTTAATATTATACTGTAATTATAAAAAAAATTTAAATTTAAAATCGTGAGGTACGTTTGATTATGAAGAATAAAATCGCGGTTATCGGCGCGGGCAGTATCGTTTTCTGCAAAACTCTCTTAAACGATATGTTTAACACGCCGTCTCTCTCGGGGTTCGAATACGCCCTTATGTCTCCCACTTCCGGCAAGATTGAAAAGATGAAAAACTACGCGCAGAAAATTATCGATAAAAATAATCTCAAAGCGAAAGTCTATGCGACGACGGACAGGCGCGACGCTCTCAAAGACGCGAAATATGTTATATTAATGTTCCAAATCGGCGGAGTAGATGCGTTTAAGTTAGACTATGAAATCCCGCTGAAATACGGAGTAGACCAGTGTATCGGCGATTCTATGGGTCCCGGCGGGATATTCAGGTTTCTGCGCACTTATAATATTTTACGGGATATTGACCGCGATATAAAAGAATTATGCCCCGGCGCGACTGTTTTGAATTACGTTAATCCTATGGGTATGGTCTGCGGTTATCTGGGCAGGGCGACAGATATGAATTATATCGGCTTGTGTCACGGGGTTCAGACTACTATGGATTTGATTTCGGGATATACAAACGTTCCTAAAGACGAAATAGATTTTATTGCGGCGGGAATAAATCATATGGCGTGGTTTTTAAAGCTTGAGCATAACGGCGGGGATTTATATCCGTTATTAAAGGCAAATATGGAAAAGCCCGAATATTACATAAACGAAAAAGTCAGAGGAGAGGTAATGCGCCACTCGGGATATTTTATGACCGAATCGACGGGGCATTTGTCTGAATATCTGCCGTGGTTCAGAAAAAACAGGAAATCTCTTGATTTATACTGCGACCAGCCGGATTTCGGGGGAGCGAGCGGAGCGTATTATAAATTTTCGTCGGCAATTCAGGATAAGTTTAACAAAATAGACGTTCTGTCTATCGAAACGGGAGAGCTTGAACCGAGAAGTAAAGAATACTGTTCGTATATACTCGAAGCAATCGAGACGAATATCGCTTTTAAACTCAACGGCAATATTCTAAACAAAAATTATATTACTAATCTGCCGAATAATTCATGCGTCGAGATTCCCGTATACGTCGACAAAGACGGCTTTCATCCGCTGACCGTCGGAGATTTGCCCGTTGCGCTCGCGGCGATGAACCAGTCTAATATAACCGTACAGAATTTAGCGGTCGAAGCCGCGGTTAATATTGACCCGGAGCTTGTTTTTGCCGCCGTTTCTATGGACCCGCTGACTTCGTCCGTTCTTAACCTAACCGAAATAAGAGATATGACAATAGAAATGTTCGAAGCGGAAAAAGAATGGCTGCCCGAATTTAACGGGAAAACGCCGAAGAAAATAACAGACATAAATATTCCCGGAAATACCGCGGGAGTTCCGGTTCCGGTAGACCCCGCTCTCGCAATAAACAGCCGGTTCGGTAAACTGGGGGAATAATTTTATTTTTTCGGCGCGATAAAATATGAAATTTTAAGTTGACAAACGCGAATACATATGATATAATAAGCGTACAACTAAAGAGAGAGTGCTTTGAACACTCTCTGCAATAGTTCGCGCGCCGCTTAAAAGGCGGCAGGCTTCGCGTCATTTAATTAATTTTAAACGCCGCTAATCCTTGGGGGGTAGGCGGCGTTTACTATTTATCATCATTATAATATATTTCGCCGGTTCGATAAAATCCGGCAGAAAAAATATTATTAAAAATAATATTTCGTAAACAGTCATGAACTTCACTCCTTTCCGGTGGATTTTTGCGAAGAAATAATTTTCTTCAACCCTCCTTTCAGGACGCGAAACCCATGCCGCCCTTAACGCTCAACGCGACGTCTTCTATTATACAGCAAATTTTAACGAAAGTCAACAAAAATTTTGTCCGCGAATAAAATATAAAATTTTAAGTTGACATATATTAATATTTGTGGTATAATGCAGAAATATATGTTTTTTAATTAATAATTTTGGTATTAAAGGAGTAAAAAATTATCATGAAAAGAAAAATCTCAAAACTTACGGCTTTACTTATAGTCGTTTCGATGCTTGTATCTTTAACGGGGCTTGTTTTGCTGACCGGCTGTTCGGACGACGGCGACGCGATTTTAGTCGGGGTAATTCTTCCGTTGTCGGGTTCGGAAGCCGCTTACGGAACCGATATGCTTAATTCTTACAAACTCGCGGTAGAAGAAATCAACGCGGCGGGCGGAGTAAAAATCGGCGCCGGTGAAACGCGCAGTCTGAAACTTTACGAACAGGACGACGGAGCGGACGCTAACATGGCTACTCAGGCGGCGGCTAAAATCACTTCGAGAGGCGTGGATTTCGTCGTCGGCGGATATGCTTCCGGCGCGATTATCCCGACTTTACAGCAGTTTTACGACGAAGACTTACTTCTTCTTATTTCAGCGGCGAACTCGACGAATATAACGAGAGCGGGATTCAACCAGTCGTTCATGATAAACAGCCCGGGTTCTTTTGCGGTCGTTACTCTCATGGAGCTTTTAAAATCGCTTGGCTCGCAGAGAGTGGCCCTTATTCACCAGGGAGACGATTACACGAAAAATCTCTCGGATATGTGCTCGGAAGAACTCCCGAAGAACGGTTTTGAAGTCGTGACCGTCGAAGTCATGGAAAAAGGCGCCGCCGACGTCTCGGCAATCGTTACGGCGATACGCAGCTCGAACGCGGATTTTGTTTACTGGTGCGGTTATCACTCGGACGGCTCGAACGTTATAAAACAGCTCAGGCGCGGAGGTTACGAGGGTCATATAGCGGTCGGCGACGGCTCGGCGGACCCCGACTTGATTGAGGCGTGCGGAGAAGACGGCGAAGGCGTTTACGTCACGAGTCCGCCCTATGTAAAACTCGCGGGAGAAAAAGGAGCGAAGTTCTTTAACGATTACAGCGCTAAATACAACAGAGAGCCGGGAAATTACGCGACTCTCGCGTACGACACGATTTATCTGCTCAAAGCGGCAATCGAATCGGCGGCGTCGACGGAGACGGCGGCCGTACGCGGCGCCGTTCAGGATATATCCTTTCCGGGATTATCCGGCAATATATCTTTCACCCCGGACCGTGAAATGGCGGTTTCGAACTTTATGATACTGCAAATCAAAGACGGGGACTTTACGCTTATAGAGCCGTAGTTTAGTAGTTTAATCGATTATTATTGATATTATTAAATTGTTCCGGCGGTATTTTACATATGTCTTTATGGGAACTTATACTTCAGCAGACTGTAAACGGGCTGATTCTCGGCTCGTTTTACGCTCTTATAGCTCTGGGATATTCGATGGTTTACGGGATTATTAAACTTTTGAATTTTGCGCACGGGGATATCTACATGACAGGCGCGTTTGCGTGCCTGTCCGTCTTCGGCGTCCTGTCGGTTATAATTCCGGGGGTCGCGGGGATTATTCTGTCTGTTCTCGCGGCTATGGTTATCGCCGCGGTTCTGGGTTATCTCGCGCAGCGTTTCGCCTACGGGCCTCTTTTGGGAGCGCCTCGGCTCTCGCTGCTCATAACCGCGATAGGCGTGTCGCTTGTTATCAGCAATTCGGTCATGGTGATAACGAACAGCCAGCCGTTATTTTTCCCCGGCGTTATCGATAATTCGGCCGGAATTAACATAGGCGGGATAACCGTTACGTATATACAGATTATTTTAATAACGGTCTCGGCGTCGCTTATGCTCGCGCTGACTTTGTTTATCGGCAGGACGATGACCGGTAAGGCGATGCGCGCGATTTCACTCGACAAAGACACCTGCAGACTGATGGGAATAAACGTAAATAAAATCATCGGGCTGACTTTTATAATCGGTTCGTCGCTCGCGGCAATCGCGGGAGGGCTCGCCTGCGTGTATTACGGCAACGTGCAGTTCAGCATGGGATATACTATAGGCATAAAGGCTTTCACGGCGGCGGTTATCGGAGGAATCGGCTCTATTCCGGGAGCTATGCTGGGAGGGCTTCTGCTCGGACTTCTCGAGGCGGTCGGCACGCAGTTTCTGGGTTCTCAGTGGAAAGACGTTTTCGCTTTCGGACTTCTGATAATTATATTGATATTGAGACCTAACGGGCTTCTGGGCAAATCTGAAATCGAGAGAATGTAAAATTATAACATAGACCTCTTGCGAAACTGCGTTACCATGTAGGGGCGGCCATTGGCCGTCCGTCCGAAAAACATCAAAACCGCGTTAATTTTGCGGACGCGCAATGCGCGCCCCTACAATTAAGATTTTAATTTCGTAAGAGGTCTAATATAGATTTATAGATTATGTGGTATAGATATAAATGGGAATAATCGACAGGGCTTACGGCCTTATGGACATAAAAAAATACAGGTACGGCGTATTTATTGCGATACTCGCGGTAACGGCGTCGCTGCCTTTGTTTTTGAATAATTATATATTGAACGTCCTGTGGAACGCGATGTTTTATATGCTTCTCGCTCTCGGGCTCAATATTATAGTGGGCTACTGCGGTATGTGCGATTTGGGATATGCGGCGAAGTTCGCGGTCGGCGCTTACGCGACGGGGATTCTAATAAAATCTTTCGGCTGGAACTTCTGGCTTACTCTGCCCGTTTCTGTTATCGCCGCGGTCGTCACGGCGGTTCTCGTCGGCGCGCCGACGTTGAAGCTGCGCAGCGATTATCTGGCGATTGTGACTCTGGGGTTCGCCGAAATCGTGAGAATCACCGCGAGGAATTTAGAAATCACGGGTTCGGCGAGCGGTCTTCACTCTATCGAGCGTCCGAGTATTTTCGGACTCCGCCTGACGCATATAAGCCATTGGTATTATGTTTTTCTCGCGCTGGTCGTTTTGTTTGTCATTATATCGAACAGAATAAGAAATTCGCGTTTCGGCAGGGCTCTGACGTATATACGCGAGGACGAGGACGCGGCTCAGGCGATGGGGGTAAACACCACGGGATATAAGCTCTGCGCGTATATTACGGGCGCGGTCATGGGAGGAATCACGGGGAGTTTCTACGCCGTGAGAATGGCGTCGGTTTCGCCCGCGTCGTTTGACTTTACGCAGTCGGCTAATATAATGCTCGCGGTTATTCTGGGAGGAATGGGGAAAATCCCGGGGGTTATAACGGGCGCGGCGTTTTTCGCGGTATTCCCGGAGCTGTTCAGGGATATTCCGTTCGTCGGCAATATGCGTATGCTGTTTTTCGGGCTTCTGCTTATAATCGTTATGATAAAAAGGCCTCAGGGTTTATGGCCCGAAAGAAAAAAGAAACGGGAGAAATAAAAATCATGGCTCTAATGCAAATCAAAAATTTAACTATGAAATTCTCGGGGATTACCGCGATTGAAGATTTGAGTTTCGACGTTGAGGAAGGGTCGATTACGTCTCTTATCGGTCCTAACGGCGCGGGTAAAACGTCGGCGTTCAACTGCATGACGGGATTTTACAAAGCGACGTCCGGGGATATTTTATTTGAAAACAAATCGCTGCTTAATTTCAAACCCTATAAAATTACGCAGAGAGGCATTATAAGAACGTTTCAGAACGTAAGGCTTTTCAAAAATCTCACAGTTCTGGAAAACGTCATGAGCGGTACCCACAGAGTGAGCGGACAGTCGATTTTCGGCGCGCTGCTCCGCTGCCCGTCACAGAGGCGGGAAGAGAGGGAAATTTTAAAAAGTTCCGAATTTTTTCTCGATTACGTCGGGATATTAGACAAAAAAAACGAGAGCGCGAAAAATTTATCTTACGGAGACCAGAGGAGAACGGAATGGGCGAGGGCGCTGGCGGCGAAGCCGAAGCTCCTGCTTTTCGACGAACCCGCCGCGGGTTTGAACAGAGAGGAAAAAGAACGTCTCGTCGGGCTTATCGGAAATATCAGGAAAGATTTCGGGGTCACCGTTTTTTTAATCGAGCACGACATGGATTTAGTCATGAAAGTCTCTGAAAAAGTGATTGTGATAAATTTCGGGACTAAAATCGCGGAGGGTACTCCGTCTGAAATACAGTCGAACCAAAGCGTAATAGAGGCTTATCTCGGCATGGAAGAAGACGGAGAAGTTTAAATTTAATATTAGACTTCTTGCGAAATCACGTTACCATGTAGGGGCGCGCATTGCGCGTCCGTCTGAAAAACATTAAATTTACGTTGGTTTTGCGGACGCGCAATGCGTGCCCC
>Ga0099364_10010987_pt1 | contig 12409 bp, 9 predicted proteins | sample TergutTh196P3_FD_73070 | JGI IMG/M metagenome (GOLD analysis project Ga0099364, IMG submission 73070) | Microcerotermes parvus P3 segment gut microbial communities from Pointe-Noire, Republic of the Congo - Th196 P3 | ecosystem: Host-associated > Arthropoda: Insects > Digestive system > Gut ... | reverse complement strand
AAAATCATGCACAAAGTTCAGACACATAAAATACTGTAAAAACTAAATTTAGTGTCGAAAAGTTTGTACAGAAAAGAGCCAACGGCTCTAGTAAAGACAAAAGCAAAAGGACAAAAAATCGCAGGGCGGCATTTTGCCGCCCTTATTTTTATAACAACTGCCATGTATACGTGATTTATAAGAATAATTGATAAATTACATTGAATTTATTAATAAATAATATTGGACTTAAACGTTTCGCGGCTATATTATATGACTTGAATAAGGCTCTGTCGGAGCTTGTATTTGCGCCGTCAACAGAGGAAAAGAGGAGAAAATCCAATGCTAAAGGACAATCATGCCTCACAGCCTGAATGATTTATTTGACACCCGCTCCCAAAGATACGCCTGCGAGCGGCCGGTCGCCGGGATCGACCTTGGCTCCCGCGCCGCCAAAGGCGTGCTGCTGACAAGTGAACACATTTACGTTATACTGACCGCGACCGGACTTTATATGCAGGAAACTGCCGGGGAACTCATCGCGAAGCTGCTTGGGCAGGCCCGTACGGGCCGAAATGAAATCGCCTTTATGCCGGAGCGCGCGGCGGTTTACGCCCGGCAGAAGGCGGAAAACAGGTGAAAAATGGAGTACATAATCAAGTTTGATAATACAACTTCCGCGATAAAGGCTGAAAAATGCTTATTGGAGCGGAAAATCCAGGCCGGCGTGCTGCCGCTGCCGTCCCGGCTCAGCGCGGGCTGCGGGATCTGCCTTCGTATAAGCCGGGGCGAGATCGAACAGGCGCTCAGGGTTTTAGCGGATGAAGCTATCGGCGGGATAGGACTGTTTTCGAGATTGCTTGAAAACGGGCAGTTTGCTTACACAGAAATAAAGGACAGGAGTGTGCTGATGGAAGATGAAAATTATTGATGTTTTGGGAAAACCATGCCCCGCCCCGGTGATCGAAGCGAAGAAAGCCCTTGCGGAGCAGGATGTGGACGGCGTAGTGATAAAGGCGGATAATATGGTCGCCGCTCAAAACCTTGAGAGAATGGCAAAAAGCTATGGCTATAGCTTTTCTTATACGGAAAAAGCAAAAGATATTTTCGAGATAGTTATCAGCAAAGATGGAAAAGCTCCGCCGGAAATAAAGGCCGGCGCGGCTTCAAACAGCCTGGCGGTGGTGATCAGCAGGGATACAATGGGCGAAGGAGCGGAAGAACTTGGCAAAATTTTGATCAAAGGTTTTATTTATTCGCTGACAGAGCTTGCCGTGCCGCCCAAATCTGTCATTTTCCTTAATTCCGGCGCCCGCTTGACGTCCGATGGGGCAAACACCATCGACGACCTAAAAAAACTGGAGCAAAAGGGAGCGGAGATACTTACCTGCGGCACTTGCGTAAATTACTACGGGCTTCAGGATAAACCGGCGGTTGGGGCAATCGCCAATATGTACGGTATAACCGAAAGAATGGCGGATGCCTCGAAGGTGATAAATATATAGCGATCAACATCGTATACCCTGCAAAGGCATAGCTTTTCCCGACGGACGCCCGTTGAAAAAAGGTAACCTTCGGTTACCTTATATTTTCCAAAAATTTGTTAAAATCCCTCTTTAAGTTTGTTTTCATTAAAAACAAGTTTGAGAGGAACGTGAAAAAATGGCGGCAAAAACGAACAGCCGAATATTTTCCATAAAGTTCGCGGGGCGGGTTGTTCTTGCTTCTCTGTTTGCGGCGTCGGTCATTTTTTTTATCCTTTTTGGAGACGATTTCCTGAGCATGGAGCGTGTGGGATTCGTCGGGCTCGACTCCCCGGCGCTCGTCGTGAAGGACGCGCCGGGAAACATGTACATAGCGGATTCGGGGCGCAAAAGGATCGTCAAGGTGGGAGCCGCGGGCAAAGCGGATTTACTGATGACGGGCGAGAGGCATCATTTTTCCTTGGTATACGGTCTGGCTGTGGACGCAGCCGGCGACATATTCGTGCTCAACACGGTCCGCGACGACAGAAACAGGCGCGTCACGTCCGAGATCGTGCAAAGGCATCTGCCCGACGGGCACTTTCTGGAAGAGATTTTCAGGGCGGATCATGAAACCCCGACTTTTAGCCGGAGAATAGCCGGGCTTGTCCGGAACGCCGAGGGCGGGATTTCATTTATCACGCTTGAAGACGAGCGTTTCGTGCTTCATTCCCATACATCGGGTGAAGTGACCGAAACGGCCTACGATTTTCCAATGGCGTCGAAAATGTTCAACTCTTTCGACGTCGGCGAAGGCGGGTTCGTTCTTTTCACGACCAAGCACGGAGAGATATTCAAAGCGGACGGTAAAGGGCTTGAACAAATTTTCGCGTCCGATGACTCCACACCGTGGGATGCGGCGGTCGGGGACGACGGAGTTTTTTATTTCACTGACCTGAAACGAAGGGGCGTCTATTCCCTTATGCCGGACGGAGAAACCGGGGTCGTTTACGGCGACCCGGACACGATACACTATCGCGTTTCCGCTAAAAGCGGCCTCGCGGCGACAAGCGAAAATCACGTCATCGATCTTGACTCCCGGGAAACGGCTTTCGAGGAATTCGCCGTGGGCGGCTACATTTTCGCCATGCGCCTGTGTTCGTGGTTTGCGTCATTGATCCTTATCGCGGGTAGCCTCTGGGGTGTGTTCATCCTGGCGCGCTTCCTGATAAGGAAAAACGACTTTGTGATCAAATTCAGCGTCGCCTTCATCGTGGGGATCCTGTTCCTCACGGTGGTATTTTGCCTGATCGTGACGAAGGACATCACGAACAGAATGACGCGGGAGATGAAGAGCCGCCTGACGCGAGTCGCGGAACTCGTGGCCATGCAGATCCCAAGCGAAGCCTTCGTCCGGCTGAACAGTGTGACGGACTACATGAACGAGGATTACGCCCTGATTAGTTCCCCGATAACAACAATCATGTCGCAGACCGAATACCTGGAAATGTATTGCGTTCTCTACAAAATCCTTGACGGCTCCATTGCCGAGGTATTCGATTCGGACAACAACAACGGCATCGTAAATTACCCCTACGACTGGCCGCTGGAAAGCTCCGACGAGATGGAAATCCTCAGCACGGGGCAGCATAAAACGTTTATTTTCCCGTCGTGGGTCGACGGAGGGGTAATATTCGCCCTCTGTCCGGTGTACGATAAAGACGGGGAGCCGATCGGGCTGATCGAGATCGGTTCCGACCTCGCGGCGTTCCAGGAAGAGAACATGAACCTCATTGTGAATATTTTCTTAAACGTCATCTCCATAAGCGTTGCGATCATTATCGTCGTGATTGAACTCTTGGTATTTATGGACGGGCGCAGGAAAATGCTCCCTACAGCCGATTCTTTGCGCGCTTCCCGCGTGCCGTTGGAAATGACGCGAAGCGCGGTCTTTTTAGTCTATTTCATAACGAACATCAGTACCAGTTTCCTGCCTATTTACGCCCGCGATCTCATCCTGGAGGCGGGGCTCTCCATGCCGTTCCCCGTCGAATTCCTCATAGCGGCGCCAATATCCGCCGACGTATTTTTTGGAGCGGTTGCAGCTCTCCTCGGAGACTGGTTCGTCAAAAAATTCGGGGTACGCTGGACGGCGATCACCGGCGGGTTCTTTATCATCTGCGGAGCTTCTCTTGCGTTCATGTTTTATAACTTTTTCACGCTGTCAGCCGGCTTTGCCGTGTGTGGGTTCGGCTGCGGGCTGATACTGTTCCTCGCCAATCTGCAAATAGCCGGAGAGAATGACCCCTCGGAGAAAGACAGAGGCTTTGCCGGAACTGCGGCGGCAATGAGTTCCGGGATCAACGCCGGCGTCGTTTTTGGAGCTTTCCTGACCAATTGGCTTTCGCATCAGGCTGTGCTGGGAATGGCGGCTATGCTCAGCCTGGCCCCTCTGGTTTTCTCCTGCGCGTATATGACGAAACTGACCCCTCCCTCTATTAAACATTACGAGGAGAGAGTAGAAATGAGTACCGCGAAATTTCTGCTCTCGCCCAGAGTGTTTGTGTATTTCCTGGCGCTGTTGGGGCCGGCGATCGCCTCCGGCTACTTCATCATATACCTGTTTCCGATGGTCGGTTTCGACTTTGGGATACCCGAGAGCAACATAGGCTACGCGTTCCTCCTGAACAGCCTTGTGGTCGTCTTCTTCAGTTCCACGCTCACAAGGGTATGTTCGAAGAAATTCGGAAAGCCGCTCTCTCTGTCGCTTTGGACTCTGATATACGCGGGCTCTTTCGCGGCGTTCGCATATTTCCGGAACATCCCGGCGCTCCTATCCGTCCTCGTGCTGATGGGTTTAGCGGATTGTTTCGGGCAATCGCTCTCCACCAGTTATTACACCGAGCTGCCTGATGTGGAGAGGTATGGCTGCGGCAGAGCCATCGGCATCTCCAACGTGGTCGATAACGCGGCCCAAACCATCGGCCCGTTTGTGTTCAGCTACGCGCTTCATATCGGGTTGACCGAAGGGCTGCTTCAGATCGCGGCGGCGCTCGCCGTTTTGTCCGTAATTTTCTTTGTAAGCACGGCATGGAGGAGTAAACGATGTTAAAGACGAGGTATTCGCTTACGGCAAAATTCGCGGTCCTTTTCGGCACTTTCGCGCTCGTTGTTTCCGCGCTTGTCTGCGCGGTCACATACGCGAGCTATCGCAGCTTCATCCTCGAAAACCACGGCAGATACGCGCTTGGCATCGCTATGCTGGCTTCCTCCGTTCTCGACCCGGACGAACTTATGCGCTACGCGGAAACGCTTGAGCGGGACGAACGTTACGACGTCATAGAGTCGGAACTGGACGCTATAAGAAGATACCTGAACGTCAAGTACCTCTATGTTCAGATGCCGGTGAGCGACACGGAGTGCATGTACCTTTTCGACGTATACGACCCGGAGGAAGAGGACGGCGAGGACACGTCCCTTGGGGCGCGCGAGGATTACGACGAACATTTCGAGGCGGCGAAACTTGCCATGAACACCGGAGAGCCGACGAAACAACTCGACGTCACACGCGGTAAATATGGACATCTGGCCTCGGCATATGTCCCGATCCTGCGAAATGACTTGGGGATCCCGTTCGCGTATGTGGGCGTTGACATCTCCATGGACTACGTGCTGAGGTTTCTGATGCGGTACTTCGCCGTTATCATGTCGGCGACGGTGGCCGTCATGGCGCTTTGCTTCACCGCTCTTTTCTTACTCGTCAGACGTTCCGTGGCGGATCCTATCAAGGCAATAGCCAAGAAAACCGGCGAGTTTACGCGAAATGTGAACAACGTAAACTTTAAGGATCTGCAAATCAGCTCGAATGACGAAATAGGCGATTTGAGCATCTCCGTAAACGTTATGTTCGGAGAAATTCGCAGTTTCACGGCCCGGCTGGCGGAAGAAACGGCGCGGGGTGCGCGGATCCAGAGCGAACTGGATATGGCAAGCTCCATTCAGGAAAGCGTCCTCCCGAGGGTTTTCCCTCCGTTTCCGGATTTTCCCGGCGCTGAGGTCTTTGCCGGCATGACTCCGGCTAAGGAAGTTGGAGGAGATTTTTATGATTTTTTTGTCGTTGGCAAGGACAAATTGGCCGTCGTGATAGCGGACGTCTCGGGTAAGGGCGTTCCCGCAGCTCTCTTCATGATGGTGGCCAGGACTCTGATAAAAACCCGCGCTCTCGCCGGCGATGACCTTCACGAATTATTGACGGGAGTGAACGTTCAGCTTTGCCAAAACAACGATACCGGCATGTTTGTCACGGTCTTTATAGGTATTCTCGACACAAAGCTCAATATCCTGAGATATGCGAACGCGGGGCATATACCGCCGCTGCTGCTGCGCGGTGATCAGGCACTTTGGCTGCCTGTCAGGCCCAGCCCCGCGTTGGGCAATTTTGAGAACGTCGTTTTTACAGCGCAGGAAACGGAGTTTGGAGAAGGCGACCTTCTACTGCTTTATACCGATGGAGTTACCGAAGCGACGGACGAAGAGGAAGAATTTTTCGGAGAAGAGCGGCTGATGAACCTGATGTCGGTGAAGGCAAAGGAAATGGTCTCAATGAAAGGAGCGATATCGCCGAAAGAATTGATTCAAATGGTAAGCGCCGATATAGAGCAATTCGTGGGTTGCGCCGATCAAGCCGACGACATAACGATGCTTGCGGTTCGTAAAACTGATACATGATACAGAGAGTGAGTATTTCCTCTCCAGTGGAAATACATGATAAATATAATCAAAAACAAGCCATAGCGAGGCTTTTTAGTCTATTATAATTGCGCGGAAAAATTTTGTCCGCTATGCAGCATACCATCCAACGCGACCATGCCTAAAACATTTCTGACCATTTCGGACGCCCGCTCAATTCTGAGTTTGCCGCCTGCTTTTTCAGCATCTTTATAAATTTTGAGAATTGTTCTTATCCCGTCGGAACTGAGGTACTCAACTTCGAACATATTCAGAACTATATTCACCTCTCCGCAGTTTAGGGCTTCTTCCAGTTTATTATGAAGCACAGGCGAGGTTTTGGAATTTATGCGTCCCATTATGATAAATCTGGTGAACCCTTGTTTTTCATCCTGCTCTTTGATTATTTCAAACGTTCCGTTTTTCATTGATTTTTCCTCCATTTTCAGCGCCGCGTAAGAGGAATGTTAACGCATTGACGGATGAAATAAGGTAACTGAAAGTTACCTTTTGACATTCATGTCCTGCTGAAAAAGAAGTAACTTTTGGATACCTTGCTTTACCCATTGATGTGTTAACGTGAAAATACTTTTTTCGTCTTTGCGATCCGGCGAAGCCGGGGACATGAAAGGAGTTATGATAATGAATTGTCGGAGACAAAGCGCAGGAACCGGAGTATGAGAAAAGCAAAAACAATCGTGATGCTGATGCTGTTTCTTGTGCCGTTGCTATCCGTAACCGCGCGCAGCGCCCAAGCCGAACCGGGGCAGGTATATTTTTCGGCTGAAGACCTTAAGGGTAAACGCGTCGGCGTCGCTAAGGGGTACGGCGCCGACCTCTCGGTCACGGAAATGGGGATTTTCAGGATCAGCAGGTATCTTTACGATATGGACCTGCCGATCGCGCTCAAAGCCGGGAACATCGAGGCTTTTGCCACCGAGCGTTCCGCCGCCGAGCTGATGGTCGAGGAAATACCGGGGCTGGTAATGTTGCCCGAACCCATAGGCCATGAAAAATATGTCGTCGTATCCAGAAAAAGGGACAAAGCCCTTGGCGAGGCCATCGACGCGGCCATAGGCGAGATCATAGGCTCTCCGGTTTACGCGGAAATGATAGAGAGATGGCTCGGCGGCAACGCGCACTCCGCCGTCATGCCGGAGGACATACCGGTTGGGACGGGGGAGCGCCTTGTGGTGGGTATCAACACCGAATACATGCCTTTTGAATATTTCGGCGAGGGCGGCGAACGCCTTGGGTTTGACGTGGAACTTATTCTGCGCATCGGCGCGCTGCTCAACAGGGAAATCGCGTTTTTCGAAGCGGCGTACTCATCTTTGTTTCCCGCGCTGGACAGCGGTTACGCCGATGTCTGTATTTCGGTCATAGACGAAAAACCCGCGCTGCGCGAGAGATATTTCGTTTCCCGCCCGTACTACGACAATGTGATCATGCTGGTCGTACAGACGGAGCGGGACGAGGCGATCGGTTTCATGGATGGGATCGCGCGTTCCGTAAACAATCATTTGATCGTCGAAAAACGGTTTATGTACATTATTGAAGGGCTGCTCAACACGCTAATAATCACCGGAACAGCAGCGTTTTGCGGAACGCTGTTGGGCGCGCTGCTTTGCGCCGCGATACGCGGCAAGCGGCGTTTTCTGAGCAAGGCGGCGCTTTTGTACGTGCGGATCGTGCAGGGCACACCCATCACCGTATTGCTGCTGTTCACCATCTATGTCATGTTTGCCGGATCGGGCCTCGATACAGTCCTCACCGGCGCTTTTGCTTTCAGCCTCTATTTTTCCGCTAAAGTCAGCGAGGTATTCCGCACAAGCCTCAGCGCGATCGAAAACGGACAGATCGAGGCGGCAAGGGCGCTGGGGTTGTCCGGCCCGCAGATGTACCGGCTTGTTTTGATCCCGCAGGCGGCCATAATGACGCTGCCGCTCTACAGCGCGGATTTGGTGGAAATGCTAAAGCTGACCTCGGTAGTCGGGTATGTCGGCATCATGGATCTTACGTACTCACTTGAGATAATACGCTCCCGGACTTACGAAGCCGTTTTTCCGCTGGCTATTGAAACGCTGATGTACATATTCCTAACCTCCTCGGTCACTCGAATATTTCGCGCCGCGTCGGCGATGATCGACCCGATGCGCAAAAAGAGAGGGATACGCCCGTGATCGAGATCAAAAATCTAAAAAAGAATTTTAACGGGATTCCTGTCTTGAGCGACGTCAACGCGAGCATCCGTGAAGGAGAGGTTATTTCGGTTATCGGTTCGTCCGGCGCCGGCAAAAGCACCCTGCTTCGCTGCCTCAATTTGCTGGAGACGCCGGATGGCGGGGAAATATTGTTCAAAGGGCAAAATATACTCGACCGGAAATCCAATATACGCGCCGTTCGCGAAAAGATGGGCATGGTTTTTCAGAGCTTTAACCTGTTTCACCATCTGACGGCCGCCGAAAACCTGATGCTCGGCCCTGTAAATCTGCTGGGCAAACGCCGCGGCGAAGCCTATGCAAGGGCGCTCTCGCTTTTGAATATGGTAGGGCTCGAAGAAAAAGCCGCGGCCTATCCTTCCGAGCTGTCGGGCGGGCAAAAGCAGCGCGTTGCCATCGCGCGGGCGCTTGCGATGGAACCGGACGTCATCCTGTTCGACGAGCCCACGTCGGCGCTGGACCCCACAATGGTTGACGAGGTCCTTGCCATTATGCGCAGACTGGCGAAACAGGGGATGACCATGCTTGTCGTCACCCATGAAATGCGTTTTGCCCGTGAAGCGTCGAGCCGTGTTTTTTATATGGATGAAGGGGCTGTCTATGAAGAAGGGCCTCCGCAGCAGGTTTTTGAATCGCCGCGCCGCGAGAAAACGCGGTCGTTCGTGTTGAAACTGAAGAGCTTACACGCTGAAATCCTTGGCAAAACTTTTGATTTTTACGGGCTCGACGGTAAAATCGCCTCGTTCGGCTATAAGCAGGGCTTGGCGCCAAAACAAATAAATCTGATACAGCTTGCCGTTGAGGAATTGATTTTGGGTATAATAATGCCGGCTCTCGGCGGCGAAATACCCATCAGCCTGAGCATCCACTACAGGGAAGATACCGATGAAACCGAAGTGATCACGTCCATGCAGGCAAATGAAGATAATCTTCTTGAAATGGGAAAAGAATTTTCCCTGGATATATTAAAGGGCTTATTCCGTTCCGTTTCCTCATATCGGCAGGATAAAACGCTTTTTATAAAGGTCGTCGCCGCAAAGAGCAATTCTTAGTATAGAAAGGCAAAGGTATGATGGTCAATACGATTTTGGCGGCGATCTTGTTTATATCTTTATTGGTTACGGTATTTCTTTGGGTTTATGCGTCAATCCATTGTGAAAGTAAAAGAATAACGTCCTACATCGCGCTACTGGCGACCGTCTTTTTGTATACTCTCGGCTATTTGCTGGAGATAACAGCCAATTCAACGGGCGGAGGGCTTGTCGCCACCAAGGTGATGTATGCCGGGTCGGCGTTCTTAGCGCCTATTCTTCTGATATTCGTGGCCGACCATTGCGCTGTAAAAATCAACCGGGCGGCGTTATTTGTTTTGTTTGCCATTCCTCTCGCCATAGTGGCCCTGGTATGGACTTCGGATACGCACCGCCTGATTTATACGTCGTTTGAATACAGCGCCGGCCCGGGTGTGCATCGCCTGAGTATCACACGGGGCCCCCTTTATTATGCCGTACACATCCATGCGAGTGCCTGCGTGCTCGTAACCGTCGCGATAGCGGCGTTCAGGCTTATAACATGGGAAGCGCGGTACCGCCCCAACCTCATATTGCTTATGCTTGGAGCTTTTATCCCAGCCCTCGGAAATATACTTTATCTTTTAAGATGGAATATATTCGGCGTGAATTACACGCCTGTTTCATTGACGATACTCAATATATTGTTTTATTTTAATATCGTCAGATATGATCTGCTTGATTTCATGCCGATAGCTTCGGAAATGGCTTTGCGGTCCATGAGTGAGTCCTTCGTTTTGGTTGACGCGGATTACAATTTTTTGAAAGCGAACGAGTCCGCCATAAAATTGTTTCCGGCGCTTCAGACGATAAAAAAAGCCGGCTCGATCGGGCAGGTTCAAAACTGGCCGGCGGCGTTACTGCCGCAAAAAAATGAAGAAATCACGTCTCCCGTAACGTTTGAAATGCCGGGGGAAAGCCACTACAGCGCAAACATCAGTAAAATCAAGGCAAAAAAAGAAACCATACTGGGATATATCATTCTCATACAGGATATTACGGAATCGGCCCAGCTCATAAAAAAGACCGAGGAAGCCAAGGCCAGGGCGGAGGAAGCGAATTCCGCGAAGTCCAGGTTCCTCGCCAACATGAGCCACGACCTGCGCACGCCGCTTAACGTCATATTGGGGATGAACGAGATGATAGGCAGGGGCGCCCCGTTGGGTGTGAACGAAGAGATTGCCGTATGGAGCGGCGAGATCGCGCGCACGGGGAAGAGCCTGTTGGCCCTTGTGGAGTCGGTGCTTGACGTGTCGAATGTAGAGCAGGGCCGGCATGAACTCAAGCCCGCCGAGTACGCGGTTTCGGACCTCATTCGGGACTTGGCGATAATCGGCGAGCAGGAGGTGCGCGCGCGCGGGCTGACTTTTCTCGTAAACGCGGCTCATCAAATCCCCTCGAAACTGTACGGCGACTTCGATCGGGTCCGTAGGATAACGGCAAATCTCCTCTCCAACGCAGCGAAATATACGGAACGCGGATCTATCGCCCTTGAAGCCTCGTTCGACGCGGAAAAATCGGAGCTGCGCCTCGCTGTCTCCGACACGGGAATAGGTATAAAAGAAGAGGACATCGGCTTGATATTCGACAAATTCATGCGCGTGGAAAGCACGACGCCCGGTTCCGGCCTTGGGCTCTCGATCGCGCGGGAGCTGGCGTACCTAATGGGGGGGGATATAACTGTGGCGAGCGTCTGGGGCGAGGGCAGCGTTTTCACGGCAGTCATTCCCCAGCGTGTCGCCGATCGGTCGCCGATGCTGTGGCGCAGAACGGAACAGAAAGAAAGGGCGTACGTTTATTCAGACTCTTTCGTCGCGCCGGAGTGCCGTGTGCTGGTCGTGGATGATAACCCGCCCAATCTGAACGTGACGCGCCTTCTTTTGGACCGCACCCGGATGGTGGTGGACACAGCGGCAAGCGGCGCGGAATGCGTCGAGATCCTTGCGGCGGGGCGAAGTTATCACGCACTCATCATGGACTACATGATGCCTGGAATGAACGGAGTCGAGACGCTCTTGCGCATCAGGGAAAAAATCCCAGGATTCGCAGCCCCGGCGATCATGTGTACGGCCGACGCCATAACGGACGCGCAGATATTTTCCAAAGCCGGTTTCGCAACATGCCTGACGAAACCGGTAGCGCCCGCCGCACTTGAATGCGCGCTCCTATCCGTCCTGCCGAAAGAACTTGTGACGCGCATAGACAACAACACGGCGCGCGTCTCCGAGGAAACGAATACCAAATACACGAGCCTCCTCGCGCCCTTGGGCGTCAATTTTGGCGAGGCGATGAAATACGCGGATGACGTGGACATGTTTATGGAACAGGCACAGATTTTCGTGGAAGGATACGAAGAATCCAAGGATGGCATCGATGCTGCCGTCTTGCTGGAGGACTGGGTATTGGCGCGCGGCAGAGCCCATTCACTCAAGGGGCTGGCCGGTTATGTTGGGGCTTCCTCGCTGGGGGAAATGGCGCTGAAAATGCTCGCCGCTTGTCATGCGCAGGACGCTGATTACGCCCGCGCACTCCTGCCCATACTGCGGTTCGAATGGAAACGCGCGCGCGACGGCCTCGAAGCCTTCATACAGCAACACAACAGGAAGAAGTAGTCTCTATCGTAGTCTGTAAATGACTGCGGATACCCTTTTCCTTTTGTTCATGCATATTCCAACTTTTGATAAAAGTATCAAGTCTTCACGAAGCATGTTCGTACATTCCAAAATATCGTTCGCGGAGAAGCTTTTTATATTCTGCATTGTCGTAACGGTCACGAGAGAACCTATCTAATTGATATACCAAAACGCCTTGAAATTGCTTCTTTTTACTATCTTCTATCATACGCTGGAACTCAGGACGGTTAGCCGGTTGCAATGCCGCCGAGCCTGCATATTATCAGGGCAAGTTCGGTTTCTTTACGAGATAATAATGTGTATAGTCTAATAAA
>Ga0099364_10010986_pt1 | contig 12410 bp, 16 predicted proteins | sample TergutTh196P3_FD_73070 | JGI IMG/M metagenome (GOLD analysis project Ga0099364, IMG submission 73070) | Microcerotermes parvus P3 segment gut microbial communities from Pointe-Noire, Republic of the Congo - Th196 P3 | ecosystem: Host-associated > Arthropoda: Insects > Digestive system > Gut ... | reverse complement strand
CTTGTTGAAAAAGGACGGGTGAGAAAAAGTGGAATGTGTGTGAGTTTGTTTTTGAAAAAAAGAAAAAGTGGTATCTTATCAAAGGGGGGGGGGGGGGGGGCAGTGGCGGTAGGGGAGATTTGACATAGATGTCGCTGAACACTACACTCTTTGACGTTACTGTAATTATAATTTGATAATGTCAGAATCAGTATCTGTAAAAGTAGACACCGCTTTTGAGTCGAAGGAATACATCGCTACGGTAGACGCAATCATCGCTATTTTAGCTGATGCAGGGGCATCAGTAGCGGAAGGACACTATATTCTCGACCTCGTTACCTCTGCTATAGACCAATCGCCTATTTTACGTAAATCTACGTCGAATACAGCCACGGAAAGCAAACCGCCTATAAGTGCAACGGACGTACTGAGTAAGTTGGGGCTAGATCGCACGCCCAGTGAGGTTAGTTATGCTCGTATGCTTGAAGAATCTCCTGAAAAAGAGTGTGTCTCCGGTGCAGCCATTCTTTCACGCCGATGCTCCGGTTAGAGCCTTTTGATCTTTCATCAATTGTTTCCGTAAGAGCAAGGATTGCCGCGAGAGATATATCGGGCAACATGCCGATTTTATCTGAAAGGTCACGTACTTCCTGTTTAACTTCGTGAATCTCTTTAAGCAGCTGATGGAATTGTTCGTCAGACATTAGTTTTTTTGTAAAAAAGAAATATCTGCCCCGAATCCTACATAAACTTCAATGTTTATCAAGGGGACATATGCGGCAGGAAGCTTTTACCGTAAAACCGAAACAAAAATATGCGGTGTCATTCTACCGTTTATTCGATAATTTGCAACAGCGATTCTTCTCTGGTAAAAAATCTGAATGAGCATTTTGTTTTTGGGAATTGATCCAGGAGTATCAGGAGCGGTAGCAAGCATCGGATGTACCCCATATGGTACCTTCCCTGCTGTCTGGGACTTGCCTGTTACTACCAACACTTTTCTTGCCAATCAGTCAAAGTGTCTCGATGTTCCTGCCTTTGTGGACAGGATTGCCGATGAAATCTTGCAAAATTTTGATTATGTTGTTTTCGTGACGGAGATAATGCAAGGGATGGGATTCAAAACCCCTGCCCGAACCTTGACAATGTTGGCAGAGATGGCAGGAAATATAGAGGCAACTATTCGGACAATCTGTCTAACACAGAATATCCCGCTGTTTATCCGCAAATATCAACCAAGGATCTGGACACATTGGGTGTTTCCGAACAGCGGAGACAGAAAAGATAGGAAGACCGAAGCAAAAAATGAGTCCTTAGATAAGGCACGGAAATTGTTCCCCAGTCTCGCCGAAGACTTAAAACTGAAAAAGCATCACGACAGGGCAGAGGCATTATTGCTTGCTTTTACGTCTCTGGCAGAATTGCAGGGATGTGTCGTTGAGAAGAAACTCAAAACATTCGGCGCACTTGCGGAGATGTATTTAACACATAGTCAGTCTGTAAAAGAAAAACGGGCAAAATTTACAGACATTTTCATGCGGCAATTGGTAAAAGCCGGACCGATTTTTGATGAGATTAAAGGCAGAAAATAATGGCAGAACTCGTAGACGTACAGCAGATAGGTGAGGCACCGCCGCCTTATACACCAAAACAATTATTCGGTACGCTCAAAACTTTTGAGGGGATCGCCGATACCGTTATGTACATCCCATTCGTGTGTACATTGGTCAGAGACAAGCAAAGACTCACCCACGCGACTGATATGTTCTCGCATTCCTTATCCCAGGTATTGGGGCAACACCCTTTGCATCTGACCGATTTGCCTCGAAAAGTGTTTGAAGCAGTTCCGCCGATTATTTTGACAGCAGATCAAAAGGCATATGAGCGGTCGATCTACGTTACGCCCAAAGAAGCGTGGAATGTACTCGCAGAAAGTCTGACAATGATTACGGCGGTGGATAAAGCGACACATCGGTTCTGTGTCTTCCGTATGTATGAAGAGGAAATCCAATGCCCCTTGGGGAATTATGAAGATAGAACGATCAAAGTCTGGTTTTGTAATCTATATGGAAATAAAGAAACCTACTATTTTACAAAAGGCGTAGATGATAAAGGGGAGGCTATTATGAAATTGCATTACGCCCCGCCGCTTCGCGAATTTGTTCAGTTGGGAGATAAATTGCTGAGGTTACTGCAAGAGGAAAAATCAGATGAAAAAGGCTATGAAACTTTTGCAGCAGAAGCAGAGCAGGAGCAGAGGAGTGTTCATCTGTTTGCTATGCAAAACGACAGTAAATTGCAAAAAGCGATTGCGGCTAAACCTTTGGAAGAATCGCAACTGACCGCACAGCAGAAGGCAGATTGCTACGCAATGATTAGAATGTACTATCAGATGTACCCGGAGGAACAACCGGAATGAGCGAACAATTATTACTTTTTCCCTTGGAAGAGCCGCTATCGGCAGAGGCAAAAGAGCCGGAGTATGTGCTGGTTTTCTGTCCTATTGACCGTCTGCCGGTCGCTTATTCCGTTACAGGGACGAAAGCAATGTTAAAAAAATTGCGAAAACATCATTCCGCAGATGATCAGCAGTATGCGTTCGTAATAAAAGGGGAACTGGGTAAAATAGCAAAATCGCAAAACAAGTTGATAGTGTCTTTCACAGAAGACGAATCGCAAATACCGATTAAGGCAAAAGCAAAACAATTAACAGACGGTTGGTTGGGAGATTAAAATAATGGCATACAGCGATACACTAACGACACAAGAGTTTAACAAGCTTCCTGCAAAGGAGAGGGCAGTAGTTAAGGCAGCGGAACATGTATTAGCCAATATCGAAGCAGATATTGAGAGCGATAGGGTCTGCCTGCCTGTCACCGATATGTACGGAAACCCCTTACCTGGTATGTCACACTCGACCAATTTGAATGGAGCAATGCAAGCGATGCAAGCGTTCCTTTCGGCTGCGTCGCAGGAGGAAGAGGAAGAAGAGGAACCTCTGTTGGCGATAGGACAAAAAATCGAAAAGGACACACAAGAATTTTTACAACAAAAAACGGCACCACAACCCGCTATGAAGCCTTCTATCTCTTCGTACGAGCAACTGGGACTGGATTTCTTAACTGATACGCCGTCTTTGCCGACAAAGACTGTAAAATTGCATTTGTCCGGTCCCGTAAAGTTTGGTACGTCCTTAGACTGCCATGCTCTTGCCATGAACGATCAAGTTGTCGTCCTGGTAACAGATAAGAGAATTAAGCCGGAGATTATCGATCTATCCTTTGACGACCCTGACGTGAAGGTAGAATTGCAACTGGACGAGGAGCAACGTATTGAAGTCTATCCGCCTGTTCCGCAAATTCTCACCTACGACATTGGGGCGCTTCGGCATTTTGTTTTTATTCGGAAATACGGCTGATGCTTCCACGCCGTGGAAGCATGTCCCGATTATAATGTGCGGAAGAAGTCTTCAATTTCTTTAAGCCAGCTGCTTACGGCATCGCGAAAAGCCACAGTCTCAAAAACTCTTGTAGCTTCCACAAGAACATCCCCGTGCGCCGAGGTGCCGTATCGAAGTCCTTCTGAAAGAATGTGCATTTTGTTAAATAGTTGCTTTAGCCTGGCTGCCCCCATTTTTTCTAAAAAGTCCAAACGATCAGCGTGTGATTTCGTCTGTCCGTTGTCGGCAACGAGGGTATCCGCCGCAGCGTCAACAATATGTAAGGCAGTATAATAGGCAATCGTGAGAATCCAACTGTTGTCGGCTGGGTCTTTGGGATAGATAGCCAACAGTTTTTTTAATGTTTTTTTATTGCGATTAGCAGTAGAATGATGAAATTCAGGTGACGGCATAAAAATACTTGCTCAATAATTCGTGCGTTAACCGAATCACAGTAACACACTGTCTAGTCTGACGATTTGAAATGCTGTATCGTCCAAAAACAGTCTATCCAAATTCACTAATTCTTCTTCCAAAGTGCCTTCCTGCCCGGCTTGTGGAATTACAAGGAATTGAAATCTGACTTTACCGGTCGAAGAACATAAGGGGCTCGGCAGAAACCTCGTTTTATCCTTGTCTATTTGCGATTCGTGGTCTTGTACCCAGTCGTCAACGATTAAAAGAAGCCGCTGTATCTCTTCATGAAGTTGCTGTTGTCGCTCATGGGACTCCTCTAGTGCCTTTCTGACCGGTTCAACAAAGCAGTAACTTCGATAAATGTCGTCTGAGACGGCAAGAAAATTACCAAAGTCCCCTCGTAGAAAATGTCGGTAACTTCGGTCGCCTTGAAGGATGGCTGTACGTGCCACTTCCTTCGGGGGCATCTTTGTTTCGGCACCTGTTTTTGTCGAAGTTTGTGACATTTTTCACCCTCCCAAGTAAGTAACACGATAGACTATCGGCAATTTTACTCCAAAAAATTACAAAAAACCACCCCCATGCTTCCACGCCGTGGAAGCATCAGCATCCTCAATTCCGCTGCGGTTCAATGCGAACATACCACGACCTGAGTACAAAAAAAGCGTGGATTACCTTGAGTAATCCACGCTTAATCGCTTTATAGATAATTGCCGGTTTTTGGTCAGGATATAATTCGACCTCTTCTATTTCTGTAAATTGGTCGCATGTGCTAGAATACGTCCTGCACCGCTTGAGTGATTTTAAGCGGTGGATCGGAATTGCAACCATAATCTCTGGTTGCGGATGCGAAACAGCGGGTTCAGCAAGCGGGCCTTCAGTCCAATACTCTGAATAAGGAATCTTGTTTTGATGTTTCATAGAGATTTGTGTTAAAATAGGATTCTTCGCCCGCTAGGTGTTGTTGTCACCGAGCGGGCATTTTTCATTTACGCCACGAGATTAACATTAACGGCGAAAGAGTCAAGGGCAGTTTCTCTCGAAAAGCAGTAATTTTGTTACATTTACTGTCTAGTCTGACGATTTGAAATGCTCCCGCACTGTGGAAGCGTTTTTGTGGGGGCGGTGCGATGTCTTTGTTAAAATGAAGGAGACATGTCAGGAATTGTTTCGTATCATAACGATTGGATTGCCGGTCCGCAGTCCAGCCCCGCCGCGAGCCTTGACGGTGCGCCCGAACTCGCTTACAAAGCGCACACATCTCCTTGGTTCAGCAAAGGCAGTCAACAGGGTCCGTTGACTATTTGGCAGATGCTCAATTTCGCACGGTTTCTTTGGAAACATGATCCCACATTTCAACAAGGACTCAAGCGGGTTATCGGATATTTCCTAACTGATTTGGAATTCTATGATCCCACCCATAAAGCAGAATTGAAAGAAGAGGACATTGTCAGTTACCGGCAAATACTCGAAGGAAAATTGAACATCAAGTTCGCTTTGAGCCAAATCCTCCAAAATTATTGTCTCTACGGAAACGTCATTATGTCCCTGCTCCCGCCTTTTGAGCGGAGATTAGAGTGCCCCAATCCCAAATGCCGAATGATTCATCCGCTTTCTGTTGTTGCTTCGGAAGATAACCCAGAGTTTAAATTCAAATACCATGCCAAAAATGTCCGGTTTGAAGCGACATGCCAACGATGCGGCAATCGTGGCAATTGGAACGTTTACGATATTCCGGGTGATTACCGGCGGAACATTAGCCTGACCCTCTACAGCCCTTATCACTTCACAATTGAGTGTGACCAGTTTTCAGACAAACGGCTGTATACATGGCACATCCCTTCCGAATTGAAAACTGCTGTTACCGAGGGAAATCCCTTACGATTGGCGAACACACCCATAAGTATCCTCAAAGCCATTGGAGAAGACAAAGCCTTTTTGTTCAATGACAATGTTTTACTGCATCTTCGTGAACCGGAAATAATAGGTTTTGATACCGGCGGCTGGGGCATCCCCCAAGCAATGTTTTGCTACGGTGTTTCTCGGTATGTTTTCGGTCTTCGCAAAATGAACGAAGTGCTTGCTACGGATTATCTGGTGCCGATGCGGGTGCTTTCCCCTGCACAAATGCCGAAAGACGGGCGAGGCTTTAGTGAAAGCGGCGTAACAGATATGGCAGACTGGAACACCCAGGCACGGTCGATGATTGCCCGGCACCGGCAAGACCCAGCGTCGATACATACCATTAACACCCCAGTAGAATACCAGGTTATCGGCGGCGAGGGTAAGGATTTGATTCCGGGGGAACTTCTGCGCCATGGGGAGGACATGCAACTCAATGCAATGGGTATTGCCTCACAGTTGCATCGGGGAGACTTGACTATTCAAACCGCGCCGATGGCTGCCCGGCTGTTTGAAGCTCACTGGCAACACGTTCCTGCCGCGGCAAATACATCACTTAAGTGGATGGTTGAAAAAATCACCCCGAACCTTGGTTGGAAAGAGTTTGGTGTGCGGCTGACTCCGCCGAAGATTGCCGACAACATGGAGCATCTGATGCTGCTCTTGCAAATGATGCAAGCAGGCGAAGTGACGGCGACCACGATTTTGGGCAAACTCGGCTTGGACAGACCGGAAGAACAGCGGCGAAAGAGTGACGAAGCGATTCAATCGGCAAAGATGGAAGTCAAGACCGACTCGGAACTCAATAAAGTTGTCGCGGGGAATGATGCCTTGTCGCAATCGGTCGACGCAATGCGGGCGATGGCAGCAGAAGGGGAAGGCGGGATGCCTCAACAGGGTGCAGGCGGTGCGTCTGTGGGACCGCCTGCGGCGGATCCCCTCGCCCAGATCATGGCAAAAATTGAAAGTTTTGGAAGCCCGCAGACACCGACATCCCCAATGGACATGCTCCAAGTAGCGCAAGAAGCGGCAGCACTGTTAGCCCCGCTGCCGCTAATGGAAAAGCGGCAGAAACTCCGGGAAATAGAACAGGCAAATTCGGTCATTGCCGGTCTCATTCGGGATCAGATCGGCGAAGTGACCGAAGAGCAAGACCGGCAATTTGTCATGCAAGGCAGGCAGATGATGCAACAGGGGGGCGGGGCACCGATGTAACCGAGCAGATAATCATTTAAGATAGCCGTCTTGTTTTAGGTCAGCGATCAGGTCAGTAGGATCACCGAGAGCAGCGTGGAGTTGCTTTTTTAACTTGGTCTCAACTTTGGCATCAACGATTACCTCGATTTTGTCTTCCAATTCTTGCATCGTTATTTCGTTCACGAGAAAAGGATTCCGAAATTTAATTTTCGGCCCCGCTTTCACAGAATAACTAAAGGACTCGATACACGGCAGTATAAGCAGAAATAAAAGAAGAAGAGGTGCCATGTGATAAATGCCTCGCCCCGAAAGGGCAGGGATGCAATAGTTTGCCAATTCCATTATACGAAAACGACGAAACAATCTCCGTTAACGACTTAACGCTAATAGAGTCACCGCGGTTATCGAGACGAGGAGGCTGACTATTGACAGAATGATAGTGAAAATGTCTAGCCAGTGCTTAATCTTTTCGCGTCCATGTCGTTTATTTTCCCATTCAAACCTTCTAGCCTCCTGCTCAATTCGCTCACGTTCCCAATCAAATCGTTTAATTTCTCGCTCAATTCGTCGATTTTCAAGCTTAAATCGCCGGTTTTCCAGTTGAAAAAGTCTAAGTGATCGCTGATGCTTTCCAATTCGTCTGACAAGTTTATGTATTTCCTTCTTCCCTTCCGCGGAAACACTGGAGGCGCCGTCTGATCCTCCGTTGATGTGCTTTTTGTACACGGCATAGTTGAAACAGTCTCGCTCATCTTCTGTGTTAAAGGGTATAGGAATTCGCACGTTTCCGCTGTTGTTCCGGATAATCTCATCAACCCGTTTGAAAACAGCAAGCATCGCCTCATCAGTATAGGGCATAGGTATTTCACATACAAATAAAAAACAGTTATTCCAACTCTAACATTAACGGCAAACAAGTCAATAGGAATTTTTTGTAATTATTTTTCAGGCAACGCTCTGTCGGATAAACTTGTAAGAAAAGGAGTTTCCACGACAAGTGAACGGATGGCAACAAAACGAACAGTAGCGGTTTATTCCAATTACGACGCATCGGAAAAAACACTTTGCGCCCTTTATCTGATCAAGCATATACTATCCCAACGGTATCATCATGTCCTATGGGTCGTCCCTGAGGACATAAAGAAAGACCACCGGTACTATGGTTTTTCGCATGAATGGGACGCGTCAGCATTATCTTTGCAATCGCAGGAGGAGAAAATCAAAACCCGGCTCCAACAAACCGTCCAGATTAGAAAAAAGATATACGTCCCTGCCTGTGAAATAGGCTTCTTCTTTGAGAGAAGCGACTTGCTCCACTCGCTGCTGCCTGATGGTACAAAAACTACAATGTTCCTCGATCACCGCAAGTGGGGTGTCGATAAACTAAAAGAGTTTGTAAAAAAGTGCACCCACGTTCTTACCCCCAGCGACTACACTGCCAAGGCCATCGGGCACCCACGCTTAGCTGCAGATAGTCTTCTTTGTCCCTTTGATTCTACCCTCCAGCTTATGCCGAGAACATATATTACCTCTGGACAGGAAGCAACACTGTTTTATTCTGCTTACGGTATGTCTTTTCTGGAGCGGCAGTGCCTTCAACAGATTTCGGATATCGTTAAGGAATGCTGCCCTAAATCTAAAAGTGTCATCGGCTATTACGATACCCACGAGACTTCCGAACCCGGCAAAGATGCCCGCACATTCGATTGGAAACTTCTGGATTACCTGAAACAAACGGATTGGATTATTGACTTGAACCCTCGTCCTTTGATGGGGCTCTTTGGTTCCTTCGCCGGGGCGTTAAGTATCCAATGGTCGTGTTTTGATTTACCGCCGAATAATGATGAGTACAATGCTGCCCGGCGGCATTTGGTCCCTTATCCCGAAGGCGGGCTGGTATTGAAAAATGTCGAAAAAATTGCGGAGCATCTTGTCCGGCAACTTACTGCGCCATTCCATAGCGACGTTGACCGGAACAGAGGCGCTGGTTCTTATGCAAAAAGGTTGAAGGAATTTTACAAGGCAATGAACAAGGTATTTGGTGCGAAGAGTAGGTAGAAGGATGTTTACCCAATTTCCCTCGCCACTTTCACTGCTTTTTCGTAAGAAAACGTCGGCGTAACGGTCTGGCATCCTAACACGGGCATGCCCTTTTACGTCTTACTGCTCTTCTATAACGTTTCCGGAAAAATTCTGGCGGTGCGCGTGCCGGGGACAGCTCGTTAACGGTCTTATCGAAACAACCGTAACTTCGTCCTCGTCTTGCCGAGAAAGATTGGGGCGCATGCGTTCCCGCCTTTTTTCTTCAAAAAAGGTGTCTACAAGGTTAGACTGCATATCCTTTAGTATATCTAGCAATTGTTTATTCATTGGCGTTGTCATGATAGGTACCTCCCGTTGGCGTGTTGATTCGTTCAAAGCTTTCAGATGCTGTTGGTTCATTATTGGACGGACTGGTAGTTAAAGTACCTTAGCCCAAAGGCTTGAGACAGCGATGGGCTTCAAAAGGCGCATTCTTTTCGATCCATACAATTAAATCTTTATCGACGCTGGGGTTCTGCCAAAGTATATTTTCAATCTCTTTGACTGTACGGGCGGCGTCTGAAAAACAATTACGAGCTTTTTTGTCGCAGGATAAAACAATCTTATCGTACTCTAGGGCGGCTTCCAACAAATGGAAATCTTTGTCTATAACGCTTTCTCGACCTGGACAGCACTTAATGACTTCTTCGCGGAGTCGCGGTTGTTCTTTGTCAGAAAAATTGACACAATTTTGTTGAAGCATAGAGGCAAGCCACCGCGACGCGAAAGACGAATGGTGCTTTTCCCACTCCTCCAGCAGTCTTTTGGAAAACACAGCGGAATGATGCAGTTGAATACAGCATAGCACATCTGCGTTATACCGAGCAGAAATGTTATTCGACAGATCATTGGCCGCTCTTGCTATATCTGCGTCTATCACGAAGTTTTTTCTTGAATAACTATCATTCACTATGACACCTTTCCAAATACGTTATCACCGACCGCCTGTATATAGTCCCGGTGTGCCGACAGCTCTATATCGCTAAAGTCTACTGTTCTTTTCTCGTTCGTGGCGGCTCCGTTAATATTAAAATGGACAGACTCTACTTGAGTGTATCCGCTTTCAGGGTTTTGCTCGAACCAATGCAGAATAACGTCGTTTTGACGTACATTGCGTCGAGCAATGTGTGTGCTAACTCCTGTGTAGAAAAGCGGACTATGCGTCTCTATTACAGTGACTACGCCTCTATTTGCAGCTTCAACTAAAATACCGGACAGAGCTAACTGAGCCTTTGGGTGTAAATGGAGTTCCGGTTGCTCAATATACACTAATTGTCCTGGCTCTGCTGTTAAAAGAGCGGTTAGAACGGGTACTGCTTGAGAAACGGCAAATCCTGCGTCAGCCATATTGATCATATCGTCTGAACCAGGGTAACGACTTACAAGCACGGATATTTTACCGCCCAAAGATTTACGATAGGCGGATATGTTTGACGCAAGGCCTAAATCTCGCATGTACCTGTTCAAATCGTCAAACTTTTTTCTATGACCGAAAGGGTCGTCTTTATGCCCGTCCAAGCGAGACTGTTTGATGGTTTCTTGCCAGTCCTCAATTACACTGGCGGCGTAAACATTAGTGAATCGCCCTTTGAAGGAGGACTCAGTTGAAGCCATATCGTAGGTTCGAGATATTTGCCGCCAGCCAGGAACATGGATTACGTTTGTAATTATCTCGACATCTGTAGACTCTTCACTGTTTAACACAGACTCGTCTATTGTGATTTTGCCGTCTGGATCGGCACCGATTGTCCTGATGTAAGAGAAAGAATCTGCATATACACCTATGGTCATTCGATCTGCACCGTTCCTCGAAAACAACTGTTTCCATGATGTAAACGAGACATTTGGTCCGCCGATTTTCAAAGTCTTCGCGGAAAACGACCACTTCATCGTCTGCTTGAGCAGTAAAAGAGGCTGCATAAAGCTCGACTTTCCCGAACTATTTGCCCCCGCTAGTATGGTTATTGGGCGGATGGCAAGCTCTGTTGCGTCGCAGATGGACTTAAATCCCGCTACGGACAATCGTGTAATACTGCTCACGTCTTTTCCCATTAAATCTCGAGGTGTGTAAACAATACCAGGCATCATACCCATCAACTGACAGAAATGCAATAGACGGGCAACAATAGTGATTTTTGAAAGGCAAGTCAAGTCCACTTGGGCGCTAAATCACGCTCACCCGATCTCCCTCGCCACTTTCGCCGCTTTCTCAAAGGAGACTTCTGCATATCTTTCGGTCATTCTCGCATTTGCGTGCCCCAGCACCGCCTGGGCGTGATCTAAATCGAACTTGTCTCGTACCTCTTTTGCCGCTGCGTGCCGGAGTTGATTCGGCCGCCAATGCGGTACGCCCGCTTGGACACAGGCATCGGCAATAGCTTTGGCATACCGCCGCCCTTGACACTTCCCTTTCGGTCGAGGAAATACGAATTGCTCTGAAGTCGGTGCAGCACGGTCGAGATATTCTTTGAGAATCGCCTGGGCTTTGGGCCCAATCGGCAGCATACGAATTTTGCCCAACTTCTTGGTCTTATGCGTGAAGGGAACGTACCGCCAAATTTCTGCGGAGCGGTCGATGTCGCAAAACCGCATGTTATGTACGTCCTGCGGACGACCGCCGATGAGGCGTTGTACTTTTACCATGTCCCGGAACTGTTCGGACTCGATGTAGGGCAGAGTTTTTTCCAAAATGTCGTCTGCCACCGGCTCAACATTGTTATACTCTTTTGCGGAAGTCTTGCCCATTTGCAGGTCTTGCACCGATTTTATCGCTCCTGCGACATCTGCCGGTACGATTTCCTCTTCGACACCCCATGTGAACATACGTTTGATCGTCCAGATGTAGGCATTGATAGTATCCCTTGCAAGTCCTCTGTCGAGATAGTGCCGCCGGAGTGCTTTGAGAGAACTGGGAGTGAATTGGGAGGCGGGGGTTTTGCCGTAAAGTTCGTTGAGCAGTTGAAGGGGGCGGTGGATTCTCAAAAGTGAACTCGGGTTGTAGTTGCATTCTTTCTCGACGTAATCCAGGAAGGATACGATGAGGCTTTCGATGAGAATGGTATCGGGATTGTGGAATGCTTGCCGCCCGTTGGCGATGAATTCGCCGATGATTCGGTCGTATTCCCTGCGGCTGGTGTTGGAGCCGTATTTTCCGAGGTAGTACATTTTTCCTCCGATTCGGACGAAGGCTCTGCCGGAGGACTTATGGAGGCAGTATTTTGGAAGTTGTTTTCGTTGGTAGGGCATACGAATTTGTACAAAAATAAAGTGTCAAAGACATTTTTTATCGTAAACCGAATTCGTTTGCAAATGAGCAAAACAAGTCGTAACTTGTTGCACAATAACGACTTACAAAGGCGTGTCAAAGTCTGTGTTTGACACAGCGGAAACTTGT
>Ga0099364_10010985_pt1 | contig 12411 bp, 12 predicted proteins | sample TergutTh196P3_FD_73070 | JGI IMG/M metagenome (GOLD analysis project Ga0099364, IMG submission 73070) | Microcerotermes parvus P3 segment gut microbial communities from Pointe-Noire, Republic of the Congo - Th196 P3 | ecosystem: Host-associated > Arthropoda: Insects > Digestive system > Gut ... | reverse complement strand
CTGACTCTCTTCTATCATACCCCGTTGGCGCGCGCCGAATCCCCGTACCGGAGTCTGTCCGGGCTATCAAAATCTGGGACAGTATCTCCATGGGTATCTGCATCTTTTCACCTCCTGTATCATTTATCGGTATCTTTACTGTTAATATTAGTAAATCTGTTGAAAAAATAGTTATTAAAAAGTCTCATGGAAATACAGTCATTTGATGGGCTGCTCACATTCAGACATGCTGATGACACTGTACAATAAACCAATACCGAGACATTTCCATTGTCTTGCAACAAAACAATGGAAACATCTCGGTATCATTGGTGCCAAAGGGGTGGTTTTCTTGTCACCCCTTGCATTATCAAAAGCTATGCCACTTGATATCCTAGCTATATAGCAGAATGCTAGTGATTCGTGCTGCGTACTCAGGCTCCATGACCGCTAGGATAGCAGCGGCGTTTCGCTCTGTCATATAGAACAAAATTGCAGCAACGTCTTCATTACTGTCAAGTTCACCCAAAATCGCCGCTGCCGATTCAGGTTGCATTTGCGAATATGCTCTGCTTATTGAAACCATGTCTTCCAGTTCCTGCTCGGACATTTGCCTACGGTAAATCGGAGTTGCTCTGAGTTCTCGATCTGCTAGCTCTGCTGCTGTGCGATCAAGCTCTGCTTTTCGTCTTTCATTTTGTGTCTCCCTTGTTAAGACTTGCCTTTCTCTCGCTTCAAATGCCTCTTCCTTTTCTGCAAGCGCGGCTTCCCTGGCATCGAGCCTTGCACCTCGCGCTCTTATATTCGGGTCGAGCTTGATTACTGCATCGATTACCATATCCCGTGTACCAAGCCAGTTGAAATAAACTTCTTCTGCTACGAAACCTGCAACAAGAAGGACAAGGATGATTAACAAAATGATTTTCAATTTCCCGCCTTTTTTCTTGATGCCCAAGGCCTTTCGTTCTTTTCTTGACATTTTCGGCGCTTTTTCTTTTGCTGCTTTTGCAGCAGCGGGCGGCCTTGGATTTTTTTGAGCAGCTGGAGTGCGAGCTTTTTCATTGGTTTCGCTTTCGGATTCATCATCGGTCAAATCCGCAAAATCATCATTTGTTCTCTCTGCCAAATCATTTCACCTGCTTTACAGTGTATTTTATCAGCACGACTCATCAGTAACTGTGTTAAAGGATACCAAGTCTCCTATATCCTTTTCTTCTTCCAATTGAATATCCTTAAGGTATTCATTGTATTGCTCGATTCGGAGTTTATCATATGTCTTTATTTCTCTCATTGTCACAATCAACCTTGTTTGGCATTCTGCAACGACCTCTTCTGCAATGGTTATGCTCTCCCGCAATTTTAGCATCGCATCCCTTAGATATCGAAAATAAGCATCATGCTCCGCAAGAGCAGCCACGACATTTTTATTCTCCCGCAATGCTCTGTCGAGGGATCTTTCATTGTCTGCATAAGCTTGAATCAAACGTTGTTCTTCAGCAAGAAGTTCAGAAAGTGCGTTTTGCGCTCTTCTCAGCTCCGCTTTCTGTGTCTTTTCAACGGTCAATTTATAGTTAAACAATGATTGTAGAGTAAATACGAATTTTTTCATCTCGCCTTATCGCTGCACCTTGATGCGGTTTCAATGTCTTCTCTCCGCAAAGCGCTTCACTAGTCGCCAACAATGTCTATGAGCATTTTGATTATTTGGTCGTATGTGTATGTTTCCGCTACCGCTTGCCTTAAAAAGCTTTGGATGACAGGGTGCAATTGTACCGCACGGTCTATCTCGGGATTGGCGCCATGCTTGTATGCTCCGATGTTAATCAAATCCTCCGCTTCTCGGTATACGGCAATCAGATTCTTGATAGCACCAAAAGCTTCTTGATGTTCCCGTGTGACAATGTCAGGCATAACTCTGCTGACGCTACCAAGTATATCAATAGGTGGGTAGTGGTTGCTGTTTGCTATTGTTCTTGATAATACGATATGACCATCAAGTATGCCTCTTACAGTGTCTGATATAGGTTCATTGAGATCATCGCCTTCAACCAGCACTGTGTAGAGTCCTGTAATAGAGCCTTTGTCGGACATACCCGAACGTTCAAGGAGCTTAGGAAGCAATGAATACACTGAGGGCGGGAATCCTCTGGATACTGGAGGTTCACCGGCTGCCATGCCGATTTCCCGCTGTGCCATCGCAAAACGAGTCAGAGAATCCATTAGCAGCAAAACCTTATAGCCGCAATCCCTGAAAAATTCAGCAATTGCTGTCCCTGTCATTGCGCATTTCAGGCGCAGCAGAGCTGGTTGATCTGATGTGGCAACAACCAGGATGGTTTTTTTCAACCCTTCCTCTCCTAGATCCCTTTCCACAAAATCCCTCACTTCACGTCCTCGTTCCCCGACAAGAACTATCACATTGACATCGGCGACAGCGTATCTAGCTATCATGCCAAGCAAGGTGCTTTTGCCGACTCCAGAACCCGAAAATATTCCAAGACGCTGACCGCGCCCTACAGTCAACATACTGTCTATCGCTTTTATACCCAATGGCAAGACTTCGCTTATGCGTTCCCTTGTCAAAGGGTTTGGTGGATTGTTCTCGGCGGGATACCAAGCTTCAGGGTCCGGCATTGGCAGATCATCAATGGGATAACCCAACGCATCAAGAATCCGACCGGTAAGATTCTTGCTGACAGGAACCCTCAGGGCTCTACCAGTATAGACAACATAGCTGCCAAGCCCTACACCTTCCAGTCCTCCAAAAGGCATCAGTAGCGTTCTGCCATCCCTGAATCCAACAATTTCCGAGCGTACATACCTTTCTCCACCCAATGTAAAGAGATTGCAAATATCGCCGATTCTTGATGCGGGTCCTGTGGCTTCGACTGCAAGACCAACGATTTTCGTCACCCTGCCTGCTCGCTCCAGGGATTCTACTTGCTTGAGCGCATTGTGATACTTTGAGAAATCTATTGTCGACATAAACGTTTCCTAATCATATTTCAAATAATCTGAAAAACCATTCGTCTATTGCACCAATTACATGCAACCGAAGCGATCCTCTCTATAGTTAAGCAAAAACCGAGACTTATTCTTCCGAATTTGGAATCCTACATGCAATATCCGATGCCACCTACTCGTCTGCTCTGTTGAATGCAATTCTGATGTACTTCAGCTGCGTCTCTATTCCCGCATTCACAGTTTCATCCTCAGTGTCGATCACAACGTCATTCTCGCCCAAGGAAGAATCTTTCAATACAGATGCTGTGACAGTTACGCCTTTATCGAGTTCAAAGAAAGCTGTGCCGGAGGAAAAGAACCGCTCAAATTCCGGAGGGCTTACCCGAATGATAATCTTCCCCTCAGGCGCCATCTGCCTCAAAGCGTTTCTTATAAGAGACTCAAAAACTCCTCCAATTTCTTCTTCTGCCGGATGCAGGATTTTTCTCACTATTTCCAGCGTCAGTGATACTACCTCATCTTCCAGTCCATCGTATGTCGTTTTTCTCTCGGTATAAAGTTCATCAATGACGCGCCTGACCATTTCATCGTCTTCGCGAATTTTTGTCTCGTACATTTCTGTGTATTTTTCTTCGGCGATGCGCTTTCCCTCTTGGGCTCCTTGAGCATAACTGTCTTCCCATGCTTGCCGCCGGTCTTCGATCAGCTGTTCTTTTGCAGATAGTATAATTGCAGCAGCTTCATTGCGAGCATCGCTTACAATTTTCTCTGCCTTTTCCTCAGCTTTTCGAATTGTTTCCTCTTCAATCGCTTTATAGTCAGGCGCAGCCGCCACAATTGGGGAAATCCCCTGTGCGTCGGCTGTTGCGTCTTCGCTATCAACCTGAACTGATCGCGCAGCTGCAAGGTTGACGAGATTCCTGTCAATTCTAAACAATCAGTTCATCCCCTTCTCCGCGGGCAATAATGATTTCGCCATCATCTTCGAGCTTGCGTATTACATTGACAATGCGTTGTTGCGCTTCTTCAACATCACGAACACGCACAGGTCCCATGACTTCCATGTCGTCTTTTATCATATCTTGCAGACGCTTTGAAATGTTGTTGAATATTGTTTTTGTAACATCCTCAGTTGCCATCTTGAGCGCAACCGCAAGGTCGGTGTTGTTTATTTCCCTGAGTACGCGCTGTACAGTGACATTGTTGAGTTTTGCGATATCTTCAAATACAAAGAGCCGTTTTCTAATTTCATCGGCAAGTTCGCTGTCGCTGACATCGAGGCTTTCGAGGATATTCTTTTCCGATGACCTGTCAAGCGCGTTGATAATGTCAACTATGGCATCAATGCCTCCAACCACAATATTGTCCGTATATCCCATCGAGGTGACTTTTCGTTCTAATATGCGTTCGGCTTCCTTCACATACTCAGCCGAGGAACTGCCCATCTTAGAGATACGGCTGATTATTTCAGTTTGCCTGTCAGTGGGCAAGGATGCAATAATCTGCGCCGATTGCCTTGGCTCTATGTATGACAAAACAAGGGCGATAATCTGTGGGTGTTCGTTGTGTATTACATTGAGTATCTGGTTCGAGTCGACTCTTCTGATAAAGTCAAAGGGGCGAACCTGGAGCGACGATGACAGCTTCCTTATCATCTCTTCTGCCCTCTCCGGGCCAATCGCTTTTTCAAGTATCTCCCGTGCGAAATCAATTCCGCCTTCGGTAATGAATTTTTGTGCAAGGCACATTTCATAAAACTCTTCAATGATGCCTTCCCTTATTTCCGGTTCCACGCGCCTGGTGGTCGTTATGCTGAGGGTCATATCGCTGATTTCTTCCTCAGACAAAAACTGGTAAAGAGCGGCTGAGTATTCTTTCCCTAGGCTAATTAAGAGTATCGCAGCTTTTTCCCTTGCTGATATTAGATCTATGGACATAGACATATTACTTCACCTTAACACCTATCCAATAAAGCTGGATAGGTCTTTCGATTTGTATTCCCACTGCGGCGACCAATGCCAGGCTTTTCAGCAAGCCGTTTACAGCGTTTACACCTTACACAAGTGCATTATTCATATTGTCTGCTACTTATCGCCTGTTGATGGTTTTTCGCTGCTTTAGCAGCTACTCGTTTTTTCCACTGGGCTGTTCGTTGCTAAATTGCGCTCTAGTCGTCTGTAAGCCAGTTACGCAATAATTGTGCAACTGCGCTTGGATCTTTGTCGATAAATCTCTCTATCTGCTCAAGAGCTGATGATTTCGTATGCAGTTCCACATCGGGATATATTTCTGTTTCATCATCGGCGAGATAATCGACTCCTCCGGCTCCTTCATATGCGGGTTCGCTATACTCCGGCAAAGGTTTCAAGATTCTTATAATCATTCTTGCCAGCAAGAATATTGATAGTATCAGAATCGCTATAATAGAGTATCTGAGTATCGTCTCCAGCAATTGCATTCTTCTCTGCCGGGCATCTGCTTCGTCTTGCTGTTTTTGCAGGTCTTCGATCGTCATCCCTTGATATTTGAACTCAATCTGCTCCACCGCTATATTGTCCGTTGCGATGCCGAGTCCTTTCGCAACTAAGCTTTTGACTTGTGCCGTATAGTCATCGTCAACAGCATTATCGTTAATCGAAATCGCAATGCTGACTTTTTCTATCTTCCCTTGCTCATGTTCAATGATGCTTCTTGTTTCATTGATTTCATAATTAAACTCGCGCACCGCTCTTCTATACTCATCCCCATCCTCGAGGGTAGCATATGGGTATTCCACTGTACCCATTGCATTCGTGTCAGTACCTGGAATTCCTCCTGCTGCAGCGGCATTTCTCTGATTTTCATATATCTCCGACGAGCTGCGCACAAGTCCATCCATCTCTCCCGGAACCGGTGGCGAGAATTCGACTTGCTCCGACACTTCCTTGTCGAAGTTTAATGAAACATAGGCAGAGATCCGCAAATTGTCCATGCCGAATATTGGGGTAATAAGCTGCTCGCACTGAATCTGCAATTGCTGCTGAAGAAGGTTTTTCAACTGTATGCGCATTGACATCTCTGTTCCCAGATCAGCGCTACCGTCCCCCACAGGATATCGTGTCCATCTTTGATCAGTAATCGTGATATTCTCATATGCCAAGCCTGGTATGTTCGACTTCACTAAATCCGCTATGCCCTGTGCCTCTGACTGTGTAAGAGTTGCTCCCCCCCTAACCGTCAGCATAACAGCAGCCGTAGCGTCTCTGACACCCTGGGAAACAATGAAAGGCGAATATTCTCCCATATTCACCGTGACTATGGCGTTTTGAATATTGTCTGACATGAGGATCTGTGTTCTTATTTCTTGGGCTCTCTGGCGGGCGTAAATCTCTTTAGCATGGCTATCTGTTATGTTGAATCCGGCTGCGCTCTCCAAGATCGTAAAGTCCAGCTGAGTCGAACCGAGCACGCCTTGCGAAGCAAGCGTAGCTCTAAGGTCGCTGACCCTGCCTTCCGGGACTAGAACTCTTGTTCCCTGCGTGGTCGCATCCTCTCCCATGTTTTGCAGCGCAGCGAGTATTATTCCTGCTTCTGCCTCGTTTTGCGCAATATGCAATGTAACATAGTTTGTGCGCCCAAGCACAACAATCACAACTATTGCAAGAGCGGTGACAATCGTAGCGAGAATACCTAGGCGTATTTTTTCTTTCCTAGTCATTCTCTCGAAAAATTCTTTCAATTGACTGAGCATATTATCAACGAATGCTCTCATATGCGACCTCCCCAAGCAATGGTTAATTTTGAATTCAATAGCAGTTCGCCATTTCGCGCTCTATGCTGTGTTATCCTGCCCTATACTTTATATTGCATTATTTTAGTTTATGTCACTATCTTATGCTGTTTTTGACATTATGCTTATTTTTGATATTAACATGCGTAGCAAAAACATGCAACAAATTGCATTAATATTATCGAATTTAATCTTCCCATAGTTTACTATATTGGCGAAAATAATTAACTAAAACTATCACACTTTAATCAAAACCATGCTCAAAGATGCGCAAAGCCCGGGGTTAACCGGGCTTTCTTCCTACTATGATTCACTCTTTCTTTTTCGATGTTTCTGTGTTCGATTTTTTGATTTTCGCTAGATCAAAAGAGACAACGGGTGCTGAAAGAGCCTGTTGATTAGTGCTTTTCGTTGCTTCCAGCAGTTCTTCTCGAAACACCTTGATGTCCCGCGGTGCATCGATCCCAATCTTAATTTTGTCGCCGTCGATTCCAAGAAGGGTCACTCTGATATTATCGCCTATTAGAATAGTTTCATTCAGCTTCCGCGACAGAACCAGCATCAGTGGAGACCTCCTCTCCTACTATTACTTTGTAGATATCCTGAAACACAGGCGCTCTGACATTATAATCGGTTCCACTGAGCAATATTTGTTTAGCTTTTCCCGTGACTGTGTTGATTATTATAGGTGCTGCAAGATTTACTGTCATCCTTTGAATTTCGTCCGGAATAACAAGAACACTGACGACATGCAAATCTTCCGGGCCGTTGAGTTTTAGTGTTTTCACATCTTCGTCATCAATATCGAACACATATCCGGTCAAAACAGCGAATGTATCTAGCACAGGAATACAAATACCACCCTCATCTATTGACTGCAACCAGATAATCGGATAACTCTCCTCAAATTGGAGCAGTGCGTACCTCTTATGCATATCCAAACCGGGAATTCCATCGTCAAACGTTATGAGTTTCTCTTCATCTATTTCGACCGGCCCGAACCGTATCGTTTCTAACTGCATAGTATTCTCCTTTGCAAAAGTCGCTTAATGGAGCGTGTTTATTATTGCCCCGGATTGCACTTCGCACTTTATTTGAACATTTATTGAAAGGTTTTATGCATCAGATCGCTGTATCTACCAGATTACCGGGCATACCTGTGTCTTCTCCTTCGGTAACTAGTATGCGAAAGTAAGGTGTGCTGCGCAAATAGACCTCTATGGAGTGCTTCGGATCGATTGTCACCGATGGCATATAGTCGCCTTCCCAATCTATGATAATACTATGCTTTGTCCAGTTGATTTTCAAGTATCCTCTTTCCCATTCCACCTCAGGAATACTTTTAGGCATCAACCCTATGTTAGCTTCTTTCTTTCTTAATATAGCGCTCATTGTCTTGTTTCGAGCCAACTGTCCAACCCTATCGCCAGGATTGCGAAGCTCGCCGAGGAAGTTCCCGTCTTCTTTTGCGATCCTAGCTCCTCGAAGCGCTCCGGCGCGCCCCCTATCCCGAAAAATCCTTGAGAGTTCTGTAGTACCTTTGAGACCTGACTCTGAGTTTATTTTTTTTCGGTTAAGTTTGAATGTTGGGTTTTTGCGGTCGATTTCCATCTTTGGCAGCTCAGTTTCGATTCTCATCTGTAAACGCTGCTGTTCTATATGCATTTGCGCCGGCGTCGAATTTATGCCGATTTCCGCAAGCTGCTGTTCAATGGTGATTTGAGACACTTTGGGCATTCTAACACCGCTTTCTGAGATAGGTGTTAATACTTTACTATTATTATCACATAATGGTCAAAAATGCAAAATTTATTTAAGTTTTTTTGCAGTTTTTACCCCCTTTAGTATAAATACCTATTTTCACACAATTATTTTATATTCAATTATCATCGTTTACCTAAGAAAGTCCATCAATGTAGGTTGGATAATCCTTGCTCCGGCAGACAATGCTGCTTGATAAACGGCTTCGGCCATTTTCTGGTTCAGAATGACCTCTGCCATATCAACATCCTCGGCATCCGATTTCATGCGGCTGTAATTAATCTCATCTTGTTCATATCTTGCCTCGAGCAAATCCAGTCTCCTGATTCTTCCGCCAATTTCCGCAGTTCTGGTCAATAAATGGTTTTGCCCGTCTTGGAGCGGTTTAATGGAAGTACCAATATCATTCACAGGTACGCCATTGTTTACATTCTGATAGAGTTCCTCCATCACGTTGAATGCGTTGCGCATTACAGTGTTGCCACTCGTGTCGCTTGTAATGAAAAACACCAGCTCAAATCCATTCATCGTGACAGGCATATTGATCCCCGGTCCCACGTCGAAAGTCAGGACATCGTTGCTCAGAGACTGAAATTGCGCAAATTCAGCAGCTGAAAGAGTCGAGCCATCCGGTAAAACTGTACTTGCAGTCATGTTAATAAAGTCATTGGCATCCATCCCGTCGAATCTTGACAGGTTGAATCCATTGTAGTACAATTCGCTCTCGCCAGATGCATTTTCTTTTATGACAAAAGGTTTCACACCGTCTGTTATGAATCCGGACGCGGGATCTCCCGGAGTATTGTACCCGCCGAAAATATACTTGTCCCCAAAAGTAGTGTTTAGGGTATCGACATAGTGGTCCCTTAATTGCGATACAGTTTTGGCAATGTTTTTCCTATCATCATCAGTCTTTGTATCGTTAGCAGCATCAAGCGCAGATTCATAGGCATTGACGAGCGTGCTTTGCAATTCCATTATACCTACTTCTGATTGGTTCAGCCAGTCTTGTGCGCTTCCAACAGACCTTTGGTAGTGTGACAGTCGGGCAATCTTGTTGCGAGCGGCTTGGCTGAAAACAAGAGCAACAGGATCATCGCTTATATGCGCAAACTTCCTTCCGGTAGCCATTTGATTATTAAGTTTGTCCAAGCTCGATAGATTGGTGTTTAGGTTTTTCATCAAGTTGCTAACAAGCATCGAATTCGTAATTCTCATATATACCTTCCTTCACTGCGTCACAGACCTACTCTACCGGTACCGTTAATGAGCCTATCCAGAACTTCATCCATCGCCGTTATTACACGGGCGGCTCCGGAGTATGCATGTTGGTATTTCACAATATTGGTCATTTCCTCATCCAAAGAGACCCCTGATACAGAAACTCTCTGGTTTTCTGCGGCAATCTGAAGAGTGTTGCTGGTAATCGCTGTCTTATGTGCATAATTCAAGGTGTTGGCAACGTCAAATCTGACACTTGTGGCAAAACCATCAAAACTGCCTATCGCCACGCTGCTGCCTGAGCTAAGTGTTACTTCTATGTCTTTCAATAAAAACAGCGCATAAAGATCGTTCATGTTTTCGTTGTTTCCGCGCTGTAGCTCATTTGGAGCGCCTTGCTTCACAATCTGCTCACTGGAAGCTGCAATATTGTATTCGCTCTTTGCGACTTCATCGCTCAAACGGATGTTTTTAGCAGTGATTTGATCAATGCCTTGAGGGTCAAGAGCATCGAAATAGAAGAAATTGACGCCTGTTGCTGACGCACCGGTTGGCGGGTCGGTCCAACCAAGATTGTGCACAGTGTTGATTTCCTGTACAAGCGCCCTTGCCAGATTGTTGAGCATTTCTATATAACGAGGTATTCCCGGCAGCTCTACGCCTGAATTGTCGCGCATATCAATGTATGCTTTCAGCTCTCCACCTTTGATCACGCTCATATCCAAGTCTGTAAGATTGCCTAAGTCGGTGGTCAATATGTACCGAGGGACTCCGTTTGGATAGTTTATCTCTGTATAGTCGCTGATAATTCCTCCTGGCGGGAGTTCTTTGACGACAGAGGCATAGTTTTTCCCCAATATGCTAACCCATGCAGGCGTCCACACATCAGCCTCGCCTTCAATCATGTTTTCTGTCTTATAGACGCCAAGTTGGGAGAGTTTGTCATGGCTCACAAGTTTAGTCCCGCCTATGGAGACCTCCAACACGAAATTGCCTAACCCATCGGAGATTTCTTCATATTCTGTATCAATGAGAATCGAAAGTTCGTCAAGCAGCAAGTTCCGTTTATCTCTTAAGTCATTGGCTATATGACCGGTAATCTCAAACCCATATATCGACTTATTCAAATCAACGATTTCCTGTGCTATTCTATTAATTTCACCAATGGCGACTTCAACTGACTTGTCTTGCGACTCTTGAAGCTCGATGAGTCCATCATAAATCATGTTGAGCTGTTGGGTCAAATCCTCACCTGCTGTTTGCAACAGTTTTCTAGGCGCTCCCTCAACGCTGTCTTCCGAGAGAACTTTCATCGCTTCAAAGAATCTTGCAAGACTGAAATTTATGCTGGTTTCCTCGTTTACATTGTCAAAAAAGGATTCCACATAGCTTAGGCTCTCGGCTCGTTTGTTCCAATACGAAAAAGCCGTATTTTCAAGTCTATAGCGCTTGTCGAGATATGCTGAACGGATTTGATCCAAGATTTTCACGCGAACACCGCCACCAACACGCGCCTGATCCCGTGGCAATGCTCTGCCAATAGTCGCAAAAGGGTCATATGCCGTAGAAACAATCCGTTGTCGCGTATAGCCTTTGGTGTCGATGTTAGCAATGTTGTGTCCTGTGACATCTAGCCCCAGCTGGCTAACCTGAATCCCGGTCTTTCCAATTTCTATTCCAAAAAAAGTAGCTCTCATAAATCTCCTTATGTCCCGTGTCCAATAGTTCTCAATTCGGAATTCCAACCTTAAGCTAGTTGGTATAGATACTTTTGATTTTCCCCATGTGGAGGGCAATCGGTATTCTTACCGGCTCTCGTGCCGTGTAAGTGCGATTGCTAGCTGTATAATGTATATTTGTCAAATTCCATATTCTCTCTATGCTTGGCTATCGAAAAATCCCGTTGTTTTCTTTTTATCCGGCGCTGCTTTTCCATCGCCTCCATAAAAATTGTTTAAAGGATCCTCAGAATCCACTAAAAGGTCTATCATCATTTCAGAGTATTCGATATGGGCATTGATAAGCTCGCGGTTTTCATTGTTGATCGCTACATGCTGCTCAATCAGTCCCATAAGACCACTTTGCAAAACAATGATAGCTTCGCGTTCCGCGTTGGTCGCTCGCTGAGCTATGGATTTCACATTGACCTGGCTTTCAGGCAAGCCAAATTCCGCAGAAATCGCTCCATGGAGTTCCAAACGTTTTTTCTCTGCAGCACCAAGTTTCGAAAGTTCTTTTAGTTCTTGGCGGACAATGCTCTCCAATCGTTCGGCTTCACCATTGACAATTATCCGGCGTTCTTCCAATGACAGGCGCAGCATATCTTCGAGGATAGCTTTCTGATCACCTAGAATGGTACACAATTGGGCTAAAACTGGTCTCATAAATCTTAAGGTACAATGCATGTTAAGCACTGCACAAATCCTTTTTTGTTTTTTTGCAGCCCTCTTCAGCGCACAGCGGAAAAACGCGCGCCAAATGAATTACAAGCGTGGGCGGCATTGGATTGTTATGAACATAGAGTCACATGTGTGCAAAACTCACCGAATGCTCGTTCATGCACACTACTGGAGCAGCATCAGTGCTTGAACACCGCTTCAAGAATTTTATCAGCGATTTTGTCGCTGTCAATTCTGTATTCACCTTGCCTGATGGCATTAGTTATTTCGGCGATATGCGCTCGCTCGGTTGGAGTCCTGAACTCCACTTCCGTCATT
>Ga0099364_10010984_pt1 | contig 12414 bp, 10 predicted proteins | sample TergutTh196P3_FD_73070 | JGI IMG/M metagenome (GOLD analysis project Ga0099364, IMG submission 73070) | Microcerotermes parvus P3 segment gut microbial communities from Pointe-Noire, Republic of the Congo - Th196 P3 | ecosystem: Host-associated > Arthropoda: Insects > Digestive system > Gut ... | reverse complement strand
CCGAATACGCCCGCCGCCGTGATGCCCAACCAAGTCCCGCCCGCCCAACGCAAAGAGCGCAGCAAAATACTACACCGCCTCTCCGACGAGAAAAAACTGCAATTTATCCGCGGCAACATCGGACGCACCGAAAAAGTACTGTTCGAGTCCGAACACTCGAAAGGCAATATGTATGGATTTACCCGAAATTATATCAAGGTGGCTACGGCTTTTGATAAGAGTTTGATAAACAAAGAAGTAGAAGTTATTTTAGAAGAGGGGGATTGCTGTTAAAATCGCCGTGCGGATTTTCATATTAAAAAAAATCGTACCTTTGCAACTCCAAAAGTGTAAAGTGAAACGCTCTAAAAGTGTAAAACAGAACGCTCCAAAAATGTAAAATAGACGACTATAAACCGATGTACCCCAAACTCAGCGACTTGATTAATGACATTTTCGGCACAGACATCTTGCTGCCGATACAGAGTTACGGCGCCATGATTGCCATCGCCTTTCTGCTGGCTGCCTTTTTGCTCTACCTTGAGTTGAAACGCAAACAGAAACAGGGACTTGTCCCTGTCTTGAAAACCACCGTTACCAAAGGTCTTCCCGCCACGCCATGGGAGATTTTCACATCCGGTGTCCTTGCGTTTTTGCTGGCGTGGAAAGGCGTTGCAGCCATCACCGATTATCACCGGTTTGCCACTGAAACACAGGAATTTATCTTGTCGTGGCACGGTAACTGGTGGGCAGGATTGTTGGCTGGCGTCGCCTCGGCAACCTATACGTGGTACAGCAAGAAAAAAGCAAAGTTGGACAAACCCGTCAAAACAGAAATGGACGTTCCGCTGTTCAACCTGTCGGGTAACATCTTGGTTATCACAATAATATTCGGACTTCTGGGCGCAAAAGTCTTCGACGTCATCGAACATTTAGACCAATTCGCCGCCGACCCCATTGGGACGTTCTTCTCCTTTTCGGGACTTACGTTTTACGGCGGACTAATCGGCGGTTCAACGGCTGCCATCGTCTATGCGTACCGTAAGAAAATCCCGATTCCCGTCTTAATTGACGCGGCGGCGCCGGCAATGATGATCGCTTATGCCGTTGGGCGATTGGGCTGCCACATCTCCGGCGACGGCTGCTGGGGAATCCCCAACGATGCCCCAAAACCCGAATGGCTGACTTGGCTGCCCGACTGGATGTGGGCTTACGACTATCCGCATAACGTTATCAATGAAGGCGTTCCCATCGCAAACTGTTTCGGCTCGCACTGCCATGTCTTGCCCGTCCCCGTTTTTCCGACCTCGCTGTACGAGTTTTCCATCTGTGCCATCTTTTTTGTGGGATTATGGATTTCCCGTAAATTTCTGAAAATCAACGGACTGCTTTTTGGAATATACCTTATATTAAATGGTATAGAACGTTACAGCATCGAAGGCATCCGCGTCAACATCAAATACGACATCGCAGGCGCCTACTTCACCCAGGCGCGAATTATCGCAATATGTTTGATTCTCGGAGGCATTGCGCTGGGGACGTGGGTTGTTTTAAAACACAGGAAATGATAAAAGAACGAATCGCATTAGTCGGCGCAACCACCGGACAGACATCGTCGGAGACGACGCAGGAGCATTTAGACGAATTGGCGTTTTTGGTTGACACTGCCGGCGGCACCGTCGAAAAACGGTTTGTGCAAAAGTTGCCCATACTCGATTCCAGAACTTACGTGGGTTCGGGGAAACTCGCTGAAATACAAGAGTATGTCAGCGAAAACAGCATTGACATGGTTGTCTTCGACGACGAACTCAGCGCCTCCCAACTGCGTAACCTTGAAAAAATCTTCCCCTGCAAAATCTTAGACCGCACCAATCTCATCTTAGACATCTTCGCCAAACGGGCACGCACGGCGCACGCCTGCACTCAGGTAGAACTCGCTCAATATCAATATCTTCTGCCCCGACTTACCCGCATGTGGACGCACCTTGAACGTCAACGCGGCGGCATCGGAATGCGCGGACCGGGCGAAACAGAGATAGAGACCGACCGCCGCATCATCCGCGACAAAATATCCCTGCTCAAAGAGAAACTGAAAGAGATTGACAAACAGAAAATCATCCAGCGCAGCAATCGCGGCAAGATGGTCAGGGTGGCGTTAGTCGGATATACCAACGTCGGAAAGTCAACCATGATGAACGCACTGAGCAAGTCGGAAGTCTTTGCCGAAGACAAACTCTTTGCCACCTTAGACACTACCGTCCGCAAGGTGGTCATCAAAAACCTGCCGTTTCTGCTCTCCGACACCGTCGGATTTATCCGAAAACTGCCGCACGGACTGATAGAGTCGTTCAAATCAACATTAGACGAAACACGCGAATCCGACATCCTCCTGCACGTGGTGGACATCGCCCACGCCGGTTTTGAAAACCAAATTGAAGTAGTCAACCAAACACTATCCGAAATCGGCGTCGCCGGAAAGAAAATCATCATGATATTCAACAAGATAGACGCCTACACCTACATCAAAAAAGAAGAAGACGACCTCGCTCCCATCGAACAAAAAAACTTCACCTTAGAACAACTCAAAAACACCTGGATGGCAAAGATAAACCAACCCGCCATCTTCATCTCCGCCAAGCAAAAAGAGAACTGGGAAGAACTAAAAGACCTGCTCTACGAAGAAGTGAAACAGATTCATATACAACGGTTTCCGTATAATGATTTTTTGTATGTAGAGGAAGTGGAGTGAGGAAAACAACCGTTTTCAACACAAACAGCAAACTTTTTTTCGTATCTTTGCACCCCTTTATACATTAGATATAAAACATGGAAAGCAACTATCAATTATTACTGCGGAAATTAAACGAATTTATCCGGCGCTACTACAACAACGAACTGTTGAAGGGTATTATCCTTTCTGTGGGTTTAGCCGGAGTGTCGTTTTTAATTTTTGTTCTGCTGGAGTACTTCGGAACGTTTGGGACGGTGGTTCGGACGGTTTTCTTTTGGACATATCTGCTGCTTTTTGCCGCCATTCTGGTTCGTTGGATAGCCATTCCGCTGTTCAAACTGTTTCGCATCGGCAAGACGCTCTCTTACGAAGAGGCGGCGCGCATCATCGGAAGTCATTTTAAAGAGGTGCGCGACGTGTTGTTGAACACATTGCAACTCAAAAACAATCACGAGACCAATGTCTCTCCGGAGTTGATAGAGGCGGGTATCAATCAGAAAATCAAACAGTTGGCGCCGGTTCCATTCAAGTTGGCGGTCAGTTATAAGACGGCGGTCAAATATCTGCGTTACGGGTTGCCGCCGGTGGTGATTTTGGTGTTGATGTTCATGTTCAATCCGGCGATGGTTACAAAACCTGCCGAGCGTATTGTGAAGTATAACGAGAGTTTTGTTCCGCCGCCGCCGTTCCGGTTTGAGATATTAAATTCGGAGTTGAAGGCGATACAATCCGATGATTTTGAGTTGGATGTGCAGGTCGTCGGCGACGTCTTACCGGCGGAGGCGTATATAAATTGGAACAACATGTCGTACCGGATGAAGATGATTGCCGCCGACAGATTCTCCTACCGTTTCACCAACATCCAAAAAGAGATTCGTTTTTACCTCTCCGGCGGAGGCGTGGACGAGGAGACACACGTGATTGAAGTCGTGTTAAAACCGCAATTAGTTAATTTTGAGGCTATTATCAACTATCCCCCCTACACCGGACTGAAAAACGAAACCATCGCCAACAATCCCGACCTGATGCTTCCGGAAGGCTCCAACGTTCAATGGAAATTTTACACGCAGGATTGCAATTCGTTGATTATCATTGATGAAGAAAAAAACCAACATCCGATAGAACCGGAAAAAGGCAACGTATTCAGTTATCAATACCGTTTGATGCACGACTTCCGGATGGCTGTTGTAACGGCAAACGCCTCGATGGTAAACCGGGACACCGTTTTCATCGCAGCCCAGCCCATTGCCGACGCCTATCCGATGATTGCGATAGAGCAAAAACGCGATTCGGTCTATGACCAGCGTCTCTATTTTCGCGGCGTCATCGAGGATGATTATGGATTTACCCGTTTGACGTTCTGTGTCAATCATGTAGGTGATGAAGGGGGATGGGGATATCGCGCTCCCATTGTGATAAGCAAGGATATTACTCATCAGGAATTTTTCCATTTTGTCAATTTGCCCGACTTGGGCGTTGTGGCGGGAGATGAGATTTCGTATTACTTTGAAGTCTTTGACAACGACGGCATCCGCGGACCGAAATCCACAAAGTCGCAAACGCTCTACTACAAAGCGCCCACGCTGGAAGAGATTGAACAACAGACCAATCAGAGCAACGACAACATCCGCGCATCTTTCGAGGATGCCATGAAAGCCGTGCAGGATATGCAACAAGATATTGAAAAGTTGCGCATGGATTTGCTCCAAAAACCCAACATGGAATGGGAAGATAAAAAGAAGTTCGAAGATATTTTGAACCGTCAAAAAGAGGTCGAAAAGACGCTCGAAGATATTAAGAAAGAGAACCTCGACAAGGCACGCAAAGAGGAACAGTACCGCGAGGTTGACGAAAGCCTTCTCGACAAACAGCGGGAGTTGGAAAAACTGTTCGACAAGGTGATGAGCGACGAGATGAAAAAGATGATGGAGGAGATGCAAAAACTGTTAGAACAACAGATGCAAAAAGAGCAACTGCAACAAGCGCTCGAACAGATTAAGATGAACAACAAAGAACTCGCCGAGCAGTTAGACCGCGACCTTGAACTCTTCCGGAAGTTGGAGTTTGAGAAAAACCTCCGCGAAGCCATCGAAGAGACCGAACGTTTAGCGCAAGATCAGGAAGAATTGGCGAACCAAACAGAAAACGCCCCCAAAGAAGAGACGCCCGCCCTGAAAGAACAGCAAGAGAAACTCAACGAGCGCTTTGACCAACTTTCCGACAAACTCAAAGAGTTGGAAGAAAAAGACAAGGAACTATCGCGTCCCACCGGCTTTGAATCTCCCAAAGAGGATGAACAGGCAGCCGACAACGCCATGAAAGACGCCTCCCAGAAGATGGATCAGGGGAAAAACCAAAAAGCATCCGAATCGCAGAAAAAAGCCTCCGACAGCATGAAAGATATGGCTGCGAAGATGAGCGCTTTCGAGTCGAGCATGAATCAGGAAGAGTTGGAAGAAGACATCGCCAACCTGCGCCAAATATTGGAAAACCTGCTGAGAATCAGTTTTGCACAGGAAGAACTGATTGCTGCCACACAAACCGTGAAAACCCTCGACCCGAAATATTTGGAGATCATACGCAATCAACACGCGCTGAAAGACGATTTTAAAGTCGTCGAAGACTCGCTGAAAGCGTTGGCAAAACGTCAGATGATGATTAGTTCGATGGTTTACGGCGAGTTGAAAAATATCAACATGCAGTTTGACCAGATTTTCCAACGTATGGAAAACCGGAAAACGCCTGGCGCCAACCAGCAAAAGTTGATGACCTCGGTCAACAATCTGGCGCTCATGTTGGACGAATCGTTGCAGCAGATGCAAGCGGAGTCCAACGCCCAATGCAACTCAAACTCAAGTTGTAACAAACCCGGGAAAAAGCCGGGCAAAGGCAAAGGCTCTCCCAAGAACATGCGGGAGATGCAGGAACAACTCAGCCAACAGTTGGAAGAGATGCAACAACAGATGCAGCAGCAAGGCAAACAGCAACAGCAACGCGGCGGCATGAGCGAACAACTGATGCGCTCCGCCGCACAACAGCAGGCAATACGCGAGATGATGGAGGAATACCTCAAAGGACTGCAAGGCGCCGAAGGCGAAGAACTCGGCAAAGAGATGAAAAAAGCCATCCAAGACATGGAACGCAACGAGACCGACATCATCAACAGAAACATCACCAATGAGACGTTGCGCCGTCAGAAAGAGATCGTTACCCGTCTGCTGAAATCCGAAAAAGCCGAGATGCAGCGCGAAGAGGAAGAACGGCGGGAATCCACCGAAGCCCGCGACTATCAATACAGCAACCCCGAAGAGTTCTTCAAAGGCAAAGGCAAGGAAGAAGGCATCCGCGAAACCGTAAAAAGCGCTCCGGCGGAATTTAAACCGTATTACCAACGGAAGGCGGGGGATTATTTGTATAGGGTGGAGTAGGTTGAACTCGTGTATTTAGTAACAGAAAAGTTGTACCTTTGCAAAAATTAACAAAAAGAGAGAAAATGGAATACACTGCGATAATTAAGAAAACCAAAAACGGTTGGTATATAGCACAATGTGAACAAATGCCAGGGGCTTTGACACAAGGAAGAACTATTGAAGAAGTAAAGGAAAACCTGAAAGATGCAATAAATCTGTTACTTGAAGATGAATAGGGAAACGAACATCTGTACCCAGACATAGTGAAATAGAGGATGATTTATGTGACGACATTTGTAAACAACTCAATATTCCGAAAATAAAATAATTCAAAAAAGGTAGATACAAAATGAACAGAATCTTATTATTTTTAATCCCTCTCTTGACGGTATTTTCCTGCCAAGGGGCAGACAAAAAAGAAATCAACGCCTCCGAAGTTATCAAACTGTTAAAATCGGGCAAGGACGTTCAACTTGTGGACAGAATCATCATGGATGATTTGGACTTTACCGCTGCCGGCGAGGCTTGTGCGTTGAACACCACACTGTTACAATGCGAGACAAACTCCAACATCTTCTTTTCCAACTGTATTTTTATCGGAAAAGTTACGTCGAACGGAAGAAAAGAACAGTCGGCGGTTCAGTCCCGTTTCAATAAAAACCTGATATTTCTGAATTGCGATTTCAGGGGAGATGTGGATTTCAGCCAGTCCGTAGTCTTCGGGATGGTCAACTTCAGCAAGTCCGTTTTTCGGGAAAATGTCGCGTTCAACAACATCGCCGTCTGGTCGAAAGACAGTTATTTTTCCGAGATGAAGGCTGAAAAATCGTTTTCGATGATTTACGCCTCTTTCCTGGGCAATCTCTACTTCATAGACGCCAAGTTTGACCAAAACGCTACCTTTCAGGAGACCTCCGTAAAAGGCAAACTCTCTTTCAACAATGCCGTTTTCGGCGGCAGAGCCGGGTTCGACTTGATGGAAATCGGCGGCAGCGCTTTTTTCAATTATGTCGTCTTTGAAAAAAACGCAAACTTCTCTTTTTCAAGATTCTTACACACCACCGACTTCATCAAAACAAAATTCCGGGAAAAAGGAAATTTCGAAATGGCATACTTTTTGAATACGGTGCGGTTTGAAGAAGTGGACATGGAAAACAGTTTAATTTTGACAGATACATTTTTTGGTAATAAATTCATTAATAAATAGTAAGTTATGAAAATCTTTTTAAGAAAAAAAACAGTCATCGTATTGATGGCGCTCTTTTCGTTCTCTTTTGTGTTTCAAAGTTGTGAGAGCGAACTTTTGGACGAAATTTTGGATATTTTGTCACAAACCGGATGGTTGGAAGATCAGGAAGAGATGGACAATATCCCCGAAGACATCACGCCATTCGACGACGGCGGCGATACCGATTTTCCGAGTTCTTTCACATTGGAAGAGAAATTTCCGCCCATCGGCGATCAGGGACAGTATGGCACCTGCGTGGCGTGGTCGGTCGGATACAATCTGAAAACGGCATTGAACGCCATCGAAAAAGGATGGACGTCGTCGGATTTGGCTAAGACATCGAACCAGACCAGTCCCCAAGACTTATGGCTGGCGATCCCCTCCGGCAAAAAAGGCTCAAACTGTAACGGCACCAACTTCGAACCGGCGTTGGACGCCCTGATTTCCTCCGGCGCCGCTTCTCTGAGTTCCGTCCCCTATCCAACAAAACTCACTTGCGACGGCGGCACAAAAAAGGGCGACGACAAAAACAAACTCGCCAATTACCGCAAAATAGCCGCCGGAGCAATGAAAAAATCCACCGCCAACGAGGGACTTACTGTAGATAACTTCAAAGGCTACCTGAGCGCAGGACGTCCCGTCGCCATCGGCGCCAAGTTGGGCGACCGCTTTATGTCGTGGAACAGTTCGGCAATAATCAGTTCCGACACCTATAACAATCCCGGAATGCAACACGCCTACCACGCCATGGCTTTGGTCGGCTACGACGACAATAAAAACGCCTTCCGCGTAAGAAACTCATGGGGAACATCGTGGGGCGACAACGGAAGCATCTGGGTGGATTACGACTTCTTCTGCAAAAATTTCTGCTTTGCCGCCTTCGTAGCGCAAAACACGAACGACATCTCCGTGGGCGGCGGCGGTATCGGAGGAGGAGATTTGACCAGCGGGGATGACTTGCTGGCTTTTTCCGCCGAAGATGAACCGTATGAAGGCGAAAGATTGTGTACCTATAAAGTATATAACTCCGGAACGACATCTATCAGCGCTTCCTGCGATTGGACGGTTGTTTACATGTATTATAATGCTGTTGACGCCAATGAATATGGAATAATCTATGAAGACTTTTATACCGATGACTATGGCGGCAATAAAGGCGATTACGGCAACCTTCCCGAGGGCGTTTCCATTGCCATGTATGGCGGTTTTTGGAATAATGTGGATGTGGCGTCCGGACAGTTGGTGGCGGAAGAAAAATTTCCGGACGGAACCATGGTGAAATACCCGAAACTCACCCATCTTACCGGCGAATATTATCTCGTTGTGATGGTTGACGCTTTCGACGTCATCAAAGAAGGTAATGAAGACAACAACTTCTATTTCATCACAGCTGCCAACGGCAAACCGTTGAAATTTCAAAACGGAGAGATATTGAACATGCCCCCGCCCACCAAAAGCAGCAAAATACCAATGCAGTTCGGCAATACCGAAAGCCAAACCGTCGTGAAGTCCGGCAACATGAACGCCTACACCCCTGCCGAAATCAGAGCCATGCTACTGCACGACAAAAAAACCGGTAAGTTGGATACCAAGATGAAAGCCTTCCGCATCGGCGGCGGACAGGGCGCGGTGAAGGTGAAAAAATAAAAAATATGCAGACACACAGAAATTTAAAATACACCATGTTGCTTATAGCAATTATGGTGTTTTTTTCAATATCTTGCGAAAAGCCCAGGAGAGGCGGAAGTGATGACGGAGGCGGAAACGGAGAAAATGTTCTTTCAACATTGCCGGTAACAAATGTTACAACTAACTCCGCCACCTTGGGTGGAAACATCATTGACTCCGATTTTGAATATACGGAAAAAGGAGTATGTTATTCCGAATCGCCCAACCCTACGACAGATGATTATAAACTTGCTGTACCCGGCGCCGAAACAGGAATTTATACCATAGAAGCAACGGATTTGTCTCAAAACACAACATGCTGAACTGCGCTACGCTTGCACGGGGTTATCTATGTGAAACGCCTACGGCGTTTTTTTGCAAGGTAAATCAGGTTGGGTTTAGTTTGTAGTATATTGTTTACTGAAATTTTAGAAAGAAAATAAGGCTTTTGATTACTCTGGATTGCTTCACTTCGTTCGCAATGACGGGACGGGACAATTTGTCATACACCCTTCTTAACCATATTTGGGTGTAATTCGAAATTTTTATGTACTTTTGCAGTGTGAAATCCTCAATCCTTTTATAATAAATTAATGGACGTTTATATTACAAAAGCCGCCGTATTTTACCCCAACGAGCCTGTCTCCAACGAGGAGATGGAGCGCTATTTGGGGATGATTAACGGGACGCCGTCGTTGGCGCGGCGCATCGTTTTGGGGAAAAACGGCATCAAAAACCGCTATTACGCCTTGGATACGGCGGGCAATGTTACGCATACCAATGTGCAGATTGCCGCCAACGCCATTCGCAACCTGTTTGACGACACGATCGGACTGAACGATATTGACCTGATTGCCTGCGGCACCTCGTCGCCGGAGCAACTGTTGCCCTCTCACGGCGTGATGGTGCGCGGCGAACTTGGCGGCGAGCGCAACATTGAGGCGGCATCGTTTTCGGGTTCGTGTTGCACCGGCATACAGGCGATGCGTTATGCGTACATGTCCATCCTCACGGGCAGCGCGAAGAATTCCGTCTGTTGCGGCTCCGAAAGGATGTCGGCATGGATGACCGCACGCTATTTTGAGAAAGAGACGGAACTGTTCAGCCAAATAGAAAAACGCTCGATGCTGGCGTTTGAGAAAGAGTTTCTGCGCTGGATGCTTTCGGACGGCGGTGCGGCGCTACTCCTGCAAAACAAACCGGCGTCCAATGCCCTCTCGTTGCATGTGGACTGGATAGAAATCACCTCATACGCCCACGAAATAGAGACCTGCATGTATGCCGGCGGCGAAAAATGCGAAGACGGCACACTGTCCGGCTGGACAATGTTTCCGGAGTCGGAATGGCTGACGAAGTCGCTCTTTTCCATCAAGCAGGACACACGCATCTTGGGCGAAAACATCGTCCGGCTCGGCGGACGCTATATGATGGAATTGGCAGAAAAGAGAAACTTCAAAGTTGACGATATTGACTGGTATCTACCCCATCTGTCGTCCATGTTTTTCAAAGAGCAGATACTCAAAGAGTTCAAAGAGATAGGCTTTTACATCCCCGAAGAGAGATGGTTTTTGAACCTGCCCGACGTCGGCAACATCGGCTCCGCTTCGCCTTTTGCCATGCTGGAGGCGTTGTTGTGTTCCGGTAAGTTGAAAAAAGGTGAGAAATTATTGTTGATGATACCCGAAAGCGCAAGGTTCTCGTATGGCTATTGCATGTTGACGGTTTGTTAAAGAAATATAACTGATGAAGATTAAAGATGTTCCGCAAGATGCGAAGTTTCTTACAAACACGGTAATTCGCGATGTGGCGTACGCTGTTGACGACGACGGCGCTTACAAGCCCGTTATCAGCGAGGGCTGGGAGGTGAAAAACGACGCTTTGGATATTACATGGGACGATATTAGTGAAAGATGTGCGGAGATACGCGCGGAAGTATTAGTCGGCAGGCTCAGTCCGCTGGCGTATCACCTCGAAAAGAATATCATGGAGGTCGGACTGCTCGCCAAATACATGGGACTATCCAAAAGGACGGTGAGAAAGCATTTGAAACCGGAAAAATTTAAAGAATTGGACAACAGCGTTTTACAGCAATATGCGGAGGTATTGCGCATTTCCATAGAAGAGTTAAAAACAGTATCATGACGTTAGATTTTGAACATAAACCTGCTGCCCATTGCGAAAATGGCGTGATTGCCAACCTGTTACGATTTTACGGCTTTGACGTCTCCGAGCCGATGATTTTCGGCTTGGCGAGCGGATTGTTTTTCTCTCACATGCCGTTTGTTAAGATGGCGGGCATGGCGGTTACATCGTTTCGCACCTTTCCGGGGGTGTTGTTTTCGCGGACGGCGCGTCTGTTGGGTTTCAAAATAACAACCAAACGCTTCCTCAACGAAGAGCGCGCCATGCAAAAACTCGACGCGGTGTTGCTCTCGGGAACACCGGTGGGCTGCGTTGTGGGCATGTACTACCTGCCCTACATGCCGACGGAATACCGCTTTCACTTCAACGGACATAACATCTGCATCGTCGGCAAAGACGACGACGGAAATTACCTTGTGAGCGACCCGAACGCCATCGAAAAAGTAACAATCTCGCGCAAAGACCTCATCCGCGTGCGTTTCGCCAAAGGCGGCACATACCCGCTGTTCGGACAAATGTACTGGATGAAATCCGTACCCGACAAACTGCCCGACCTGGCGCCGCTCATCCGCAAAGCCATCAAACGCAACTGCTGGCTGATGACCTCACAACCCAAATGGCTCCCCCATTTCGGCGTCAACGGTATCTATTACCTGTCGAAAAAAATCCGCACCTGGGAACAAAAAATGAGCAAACGGAAAGCCGCCCTCAACTTAGCCCAAATAATACGCATGTTGGAAGAAATAGGCACCGGCGGCGCAGGCTTCCGCTATATGTACGCCGCTTTCCTGCAACAGTCGGCTACCATCACAGGCATTGACGAACTCAACGCCTTCTCGCAACGAATGACCGCCATCGGCGACCTTTGGCGCGACTTCGCCTACAAAGCCTCCCGAATATTCAAACAACGACAAGGCGAACAATATACCTACAACGAACTCGGAGATATTCTTTGGGAAATCGCCACGTTGGAAGAGATGTTTTTTAAGGAATTGAAGAAAATGGTCAGATTTACCTTACCCCAAAGAAACGATACCCAACGGTAAGCCCGACAGCGCTTGAATTCCACGCATAGCGCCCCCATCCGAACCCCGTACTATTCGAATTTTCAATTAAGTCACTGAATTCTGTATCGAAAAACACTCTTATTCCTGACTTCGACAATGCGACACCCTACAGCGCTTTCCAAAAATTTTGGTCGAATAATTTACGAATAGACTGATGCTTTGCGGTTATCAACATGGTTTTGGTTAACG
>Ga0099364_10010983_pt1 | contig 12415 bp, 9 predicted proteins | sample TergutTh196P3_FD_73070 | JGI IMG/M metagenome (GOLD analysis project Ga0099364, IMG submission 73070) | Microcerotermes parvus P3 segment gut microbial communities from Pointe-Noire, Republic of the Congo - Th196 P3 | ecosystem: Host-associated > Arthropoda: Insects > Digestive system > Gut ... | reverse complement strand
CGACCTATAAAATCTCTGCTTTTTTCGATCTCTTTGAGTTTGTTTATGTGTATCATGTATTGCTGATTTCCGGCCGGCTTTTCTTGACTTAGCAATTCATAGTTTTGTTGTTCTGCCCTAAAATCTTTAAATAAAACCCAAGGTTTTTGCATTAAGTTATAAATATCTTGTAATTGTTTTCCATAATCTATTTTTCCCGAACTGGTAAAATAAACATTGTATTTAATCTTACTGCTAGACAATATAAACGAGTATTCTTTTTCAAACTCGGCAAACAGAATAAACGCCTTAAAAGTTTTATCATTTTCATCCATTTCTACAAATAATTTATCACGATCAAATTCGCTTATAAGGCTGGCTGTATTTATTTTACCCATGAGCTTGAGCCCTAATTTTATTCCATCAGAAAGCCCATCAATTTCTTTTTCAATCTTATCTTTATCGGTATCTTCTTTACCGGTATCATCAGCACTATCATCAGTTTTATCAGTTTTATCTGATTTCTTTTCAGGTATAGCTGATAAATCGGCCTTATTAACCATTCTATTGCCCGGTTTTTCACTGTCTGCGATAGATAGAAGTTGGTATATTTGGGAAAAATCATATCTAGGATCATACCCTGTATATCTTACCATTAACCAATATAATTGGGGATACAATCTATCAAATATCAAAAAAAGAGAATTTTTAATTTTATGTCTATATTCAGAAAATTTTGATTTATCTCCGGCATAATACACATAATATTCCAGCGCTTTTAAATAAGAATTGAATATGGCATTTTCATATGGTTTTAAAATACATACTCGTTTCATAAGGTATAAAAATTGGTCTCTATAACTACTTAAAGCCTCAGGAGAATTATCAAGCTTATTTGGAAAACCTTTAAAATACTCTTTTTCATATAAGCTTGATGTCATATCTATAAGTTCAAACAATATAGGTTTTTCGCCATCTAATCTTAAGGTTACAGAATCTCCAACAGATTTGTTTAACTCAAAAATATATAAATATGTTTTTTGTAAATCTTCAAAAGCCGTTCTGTATTCATTAAATAATTTTTTAAAAAATGAATTTTTAAAAAATACAGCACTTATTCCGGTTACTCCTGTAAAAAAAAGATGATAACTTGTTTTAATCCTAAGGAAAAAACCAATATTATCTGCCCTTTGTCTTGCTTCAAATTTTTGCCGAACTTTCATAGTTTGAGCTTTACTTTTTTGAAAAGACTCTATTTTGTCCTTATACTGGGCTTGTTTTTCTCTATCTATAACTAGAGAAGATCGTTTGGGCTCTTGCTCAACTTTCCCACCGGCAGATATAAAATCATTAAATAGCTTTTTACGAGCTTCATCATCTAATTTACTGACACCGATATTTTCTTTAGTTTTATCAATATTGCTCATATTTTAATAAATCACCATAATATTATTACAATTTTACAAAATTACAAGAAATTGATTTATTTTGCAACCTTTAAATACAGTTAAATTTATTTTTTTACCCTGCTTTTAATGATTATCTCTATAAAGCATTTAATAAGAAATCAAGGTTTTTTTGGTGACAAATCTGATAAATATATGTCTAATAGCCACAATTATTGAAAGTGTGATGAAAAAAATTATGATTAACAAAAAAAATCGCATTATTATAACATTTATTTGCTTTGCAATATTTAGTTTGACATATACAGCTTGGGCAAACACCTCAGTTACTTTATCGGTGTCTTCAAATATCGAATTGTCAAATATAGAGTTATTTCAAAAAATTTCCGAGGAATTGGATAAAAAGCTAAATTTCATACCTCCGCCAAAAAATGGTTTATATATTCATAATTTTAGATATCAATATGAACATTTTGGGCAGAGAGATAGGAAAAGTAATAAATCAGAATATATAAGTGCAGGATTATCTACATCTGTTTCGCAAGCGTTTGTATCCACAAGAAATTGCATTTCATCTATTAAATTTCATGTTTTACCTGATTCTTCAATATCCAAATCTATTTACACTTTTAAACTTAAAGATTTACAAACAGGACAACTTTTAACTGCTCAAGCTTTTACTATAGGTGAAGTTAAAGACGAAACTGAAACTGATATCGAAATTAAAATTAAATTTTTACCTATACCTGAATCGAGAAACAGGCAAATGGTTTTTTCAATAGAAACTTCACCATTACAACCTCAATCTCAAATTTTTTTGAGGTGTAATAAGTCATCTACACAAACAAATACAACTCTAAACATAAATAATACCAGAGTTGCAGGAACAATGATATTTTCTGCAGGTTACATGAGCGAACCGGTTTTTCAGACCGAAAACGAAAACAAAAATATGAAAAATGGACTTACAGATAGAAAATCTCCTTTTGTTGTTTTAGCAGATTATTTTTCTGTAGAAGATAAAAATTTAGTACGCTTAGCCTTATACTCGTTTAAAGAAAAAACTTACATATTTTTTCATGAAAATATAGTTGCAAATCATACTATATTACAAGAAACCGTAAGCAATTTTGCTGATATTTTATTGTCACTAATCAACAAAAATTCATTACCCATACCTTTCTCAATAAATGCATCTACAGGTGAACATTCTCCCGAAATTTTTATAACATGGAAAACTCATGATTCTGATTTATCTTACCATATTTATAGAGCCGAAACTTTCATGGGAACTTGGCAAAAAATAGGCACCTCAAATTCAACCAGTTTCATAGATAGAACTGCATTACCCAATATAGTTTACTGGTACAAAATTCAACCTATTTCAAATTCACAATCAGGGGTGTTTTCTGAAAAGGTTCAAGGATATTTTATTACACCTCCTATAAAATCTCAAACTTTAAATGATCTTATCTTAAAGAAAAAAGAAAGAAAAGAAACTATGGCCGATCGCGATAGAGAAAGACTAGAATTTTCTTTTTTAGATAAATATTTTTTTGGATCGGTAAAATTGAATCTTGCAATGGTAATGGCAATACCATATTTAACACATAAAGAAGTTTATCTTTTATCCAATCCCATAGATTTTTCAGATTATACTCTAAATTTTAATACACGAACTATATATCTTACACATGATAAAAAACAAATGCTGGCACAACTTAATTCAAATGGTTTTTTTTCATTTATTGCAGATTCTGCATCAATCAATAAAGTTTTAGCTTCATATCCTATAAACAAAAATTCTAATTCTGATATATTAGCTAAAGGATTTAGTAGTCCGCAAGAAAGTGGAGCACAATTTATGTCTTCAAGTGTAGAACTTCAATTTAAAGACTTAAACTTAGATTCTACTATTGTGGTAGAGATAAAACTTATTTCGGCTAACTTTATCCCCGAAAATAGATTATATGATTTTGAAATACATTTAGATGGAGTAAAAGTACCTCATTTTTATCAATTTGGAAGAAATGTTTTGCGATTTTCTATACCAAAAGATTTTGTAAATTCTGAAAAAATAACCATTTCTCTTACCTATAATCCCTTTGTTCCTCAAAGAACGGTATTGTTGTTATCAGAAATAAATTTTTATTCTCAAGTGTACGATGAACAATTAGTAGACAGGTTAATTAAAAATTCGGTATTTGCATCAATACATGAAGATAATTTAAAAATATCCTACGAAAATGGAAATCAAACTATTATACCTTCATTTGTATCTGCAGGATTAATTAGTGAATATTATAGAAACTGGAAAGATTGGAGATTAAATGCCATAATATTTGAAACTTCAAATAGACAGTTGAGGGAAAAACTTATGAAGAGGATGAATGAGTAATTACTCATCTGTATTGTATAAATCACGAACAGGGAAATTTTGCAAACGATCTTCATCTAATCTTATATCGTGTGCCGATCTATTTATAGGCAAAGGTATACTTTCACCTTGTTCCACTTCGGTTTGATTTCTTAGTTCAGATTGCCTATTATTTCTTCTTTGATCATCTTGATTTATGCTGTCAAGCCTTTCTTTTATAATCAAATCATTGGGATCTTCAAATAAAGCTCTTTGATAAAAATTTACAGCCTCATTTATTTTACCCAATCTCTCAAAAGATAATCCCATATAATAAAATAAAGATGCCGACTTTTCATTAGCCTCAACGACTCTATTAAAATAATTCAATGCCTCATTTGTTCTGCCTGCAGTAAACAATAGAACTCCTGTTTGATAGAGAACTTGTGGGTGATCGTTTCTTATACTAATTGCATTTCTTAGATAATGAAAAGAATTATCTAAGTCTTGTAAAGTTAGGTATATAATACCAAGCCGATAATTTGCATCAAAATTATTTGGATTAATTTCTAAAACCGCAAGATAAAGAATTTTGGCTTCTTCCCAATTTCTGTTTTTTTCCAATTCAAGTGCCACATTGAAATAATATTCTTCTTTACTCGATAAAACATTATTAACATATATTCCCAAATTATTTATTTGATTGGCATATTTTTTTAAGGCAAATAAGTGTTCTGTTTCTTTTCCATAAAGTTCTCTTACTCTAAAATATTCTACTTTTTTGAGTAAGGTAAAAACATCTTTGTGACGTAATAAATTTGATCGAATTTCGTTGAACACAGGGTTATTTATTTCTGATTCACTTAAAGTATTTAAAATTTCTGAATTAGATAAAAAATATTCGTCAAAAAATTCTGTATCAAAATTATTATTATCTAATTCCATATCAAAATAAAAATATCGTGTTCTATGTCTATTTGAACAAAGATTTCCTATAGAATTCAAATCTGAACCAAAATAATTGCTCAATAAGTGAGCCGAGTTAAAAATATTATTAGCTATATATCTTTTATCTTGTATTAAGCTATTGAGCGATTGAATTTGCTCAGGAATAATTTGCAATGAGGCTTCATTATCTGAATTTAAGATTACTCCCATTTCTGAAAAAATATATATTTTATTAAATTTATATTTTTCATTTAATAAATACAATAACCTTTCTAAAAATTCTTTTCTAATATGGTTTAAGTTAAATGTTATTGCAAATATTCCATCAGAAGCAAGATGTTCTTTTAATAATGAAAGATACTCGTTTGAAAATTTATACGAATTTAATGATTGATCCATGATATTTGGATTCTCAACAATAGTAAAAAATTTCCTATTGTTTTTATAAAGATAGCGAGAAGGATCTATACGCTCAGAAGCATAAACCGGTATACCCGATACAGAAAGCTTTCCATAATCAACTTTTTTTTCGGCTAAAGGATTGATAATTAACGAGTTTTTAAATAAAGAAAAAACCGGATTCATAAAGTAACTTTGATTTCCATCAATTACTAAAATATCTTTTTGCATATTGTGATGGTATACCGCAACAGTAAGAGCCGATCTTATCATATTTTTGATACTGCTGTCAGATAGAAAAAATATGGGCAGACTATCTAAAAAAACAGTTGCCTTATTTTCAATATAATCGGCACTAAAATTAACTGATTGAAGTTCTCTAAAATTTTGCGATCTGGTTACATACAAAGCATTATTTACAGGCAGGTCATAAACTATGTGACCAAAAACTAAAATAGTAATTAAAACTAATATGTATGCCATAAATTTTATTTTTTTTAACCCATAATCTGACTTATTAAAATAATATAATCCCGGCATTATAAGACAAATTACCAGCAACACATACATAAGTATTATAAACATTATATTGGTAAAATTAATAAATTGAAAAACCAAAACAATAGGTATTGGTAAAATCAATAATCCAAAATTTATAATTTCAAAACGTTTATCATGAGGAAACTTTTCCATAATAGTTCGTAAACTTTGAATAACTATATACCCAAATACAGTTAGAGGTATTACAAGAACAAGAAACGAATATTTAAATTCAACTATAGTAGAAGAGTGTCCTATTATAACATAATAAAACGCTAAAAAAACTATGGGAATAATAAATTGAGCTATAACGTGAGATATTACTAATATTCGTATTCTACCAATTAGATACCCCAATAAAAAAGAAAAATACAAACAACCGGCAAAAATTACCGAAGAATAAAGCGATGTTCCAAAAACTTTAACATAAGTGTAATACATCATAAAAATGAAAATCAAGATTATCGCAAAATTCAAATATACAAATAAAAGATTATTTCTTGCCTCATCCTTTAAAGATTTTACAGAATCAGAACTATATTCTGAAAAATCTTTTACATATTTTGTGTTGGGATTATATTTCAAATTGATAAAAAATATTGAAGTTAATAGTAAAATTACCGCAATGCTTGCTGTAATTAAAATAGCATTTTCGGCTAAATGCAAATAATTAGTCATAAGAAATCCGACAAAAAATAAGCCCGATGATACTCCCAATATGGTAGCACCAATCTTCTTAAACAATGCTTGTTTTCCATCTAAAAAATCGCCACAGCCAATTTTTAGAAAATAATTAAGTTTGATACCCAAAAATAGCATTAAACTAAAAATAACAAAAAGAAATACATAAGCATACTCACCATATAATTGAGGCATTGAAATAAAGCTTAAACGTGAGGCAATCAAAAAACCCAAAATAAAAAGCGAGAAACTTATTTCTGAAAAATAATACAATACGGTTGGATTTTTTAACTTTTTAAATAAAAACTTACCTATTAAATTACCTGTGAATAAACCTAATATTGAAGTTGAAAACAATATTTTAGATGAAAGTTCATAAAAAAAATTATATTTAAATGCAATAATAAGACTCGTAAAAACTACAGTTAAAACAAATAAAGTTAAATAAATATTTAAATAAAGCAAGGGACGATGCTTAATTTCATAATAACTAAATTCTTGGAAATTATTCATTTGTAACTCCACATATAATCATTTTCTTTCTAAAAGGCTATAATTACAAGATTTTTTTGATTTTTTTATCTCGATTTTAAGTATATAATCACATTTATTAGCACAGAATAATGATTGATTATTTTAAATTTTATTCCGAAAATTACCTATAAAGCCTATAAAGTATCTATAAAAGCAAAGCCATGTATAGAATTATTTGTTTATTAGTTTGTCTTTTTTTATATTGTTCATCGGGATTTGCCGTTGAACAATTAGATATAGCTCAATTACATAGACTTATCGAAGAAGAGAAATATTCAGAAACACTTGAACAAATTACAAATTATCTCAATAAATACTATTCAGAAAATCCCCAAAATGTATTAATACCAAAACAATTTGCACCTGAAGACCCTCTCGATAAATTGGCTCAATTACATAAACTAATCTATCCCCAACAAATAACAAAACTGAAACAAACTGCATCCCAAAATAATTTCGATATATTGGATCGATTAAATAGACCCTCGAAAGAGAGAAAAGTTTCAAATTTTTATCTTCCCGAAAATGAAGAATTAGCCCAAATACACAGATTAGCCGGAATATGCAATGAAGAACTAAAAAATTACAATACCGCTCTTAATCATTTTGTGCAAACTTTGAGATATGGTCCACCAGGCAATCCAATAGGATACGAAATCTTCTATAGAATGGCTCAAGTTTACAGAAAAATGGATTTATTTTTAGCATATTATGATTTTTTACAATCGGCAATTAATTTGAATCCCGAAAAAACCGAATATTGTCTCGAACTGGGACAAGCTCTTTCAACAACTTCTAATATTAAAGATGCAATTTATTATCTTGAACAATACATCAATTTATCCGAAGGCAATATAGATCCCGACATCTATTTTTTTACCGGAAGATTGTGTGAAACCATAGGTAGAAATTTGGATGCCAAAAATCATTATATAGCATATTTGAAAGAAAAACCGGATGATTCACAGGCAAGGTTTGCATTAGCTTGTTTGGCATTTAAAAGAACCGGAAATTTTAAATTAGCCTTTGAATCGTTTGCAATGGCTTTATCTAATTTGCCGGAAAGCGATGTATATAGAAGATCTAAAAGTTTTGAATATCAAGGCGATATGGCAATGAAAGAATTAAACTTTGAAGATGCAATATCCTTTTATATGCAAACCATTAACTATCAAAATCAATTAAAAAATAAAATTGATGATGATGAAAAAAGATCTATTGAACTTGAACAAGAAATAAGTGCATTAAAAATTCAAATAATTCAAGAACGATCATTTGAAAATCTTGAAAACCTTAGAAAACTCGATGAATTAAATGAAATAAAGGGAAAATCTGATATTGATTTAAGAGATCTTAAATTTCAATATTCCAGATTAGCCCCCGGAAAAGTGAGATGGAATTTGGCCGCAGCTTATGAATTTACCGATCAACTTGAAGAATCAATTCAAATTTTAAGAGAATGTATATTTTATGATTATAATTCTTACGAAGCTAGAGAAAAAATTTCAAAAATTCAGTTGAAAATTAGACGTGGTTATTAAAATATTTACATAAACGTTAAAATTTTTACCTAAATATTTAGGGGGATTCCAATGTCAGGACACTCAAAATGGGCTACCATTAAAAGAAAAAAAGGTGCTATCGATGCAAAACGCGGAGCAATTTTCACAAAAATTATTAAAGAAATTACCATTGCAGCAAGAGACGGCGAAGATATAAGTGCAAACCCTCGCCTAAGAACAGCCGTAAATAAAGCAAAAGCCGCAAATATGCCCAATGACAATATAGAAAGGGCTATAAAAAAAGGTGCCGGAACATTAGATGGAGTAACTTATGAAGAAGTAAGATATGAAGGTTATGGTCCGGGCGGAGTTGCAATAATGGTTGATTGTTTAACCGACAATAAAAATAGAACTACTCCTGAAATTAAAATCATTTTTTCAAAAAATGGAGGAAACCTCGGTGAATCAGGATCGGTAAGCTATATGTTCGATAGAAAAGGCATGATAATTGTTGAAAGCGGTCAAACTACCGAAGATGATCTAATGGAAAAACTTTTAGATTTTGATATTGAAGATATCAAAACCGAAAATGAAAGCATAGTAATCACCACTTCTCCTGAAGGGTTTAACGATGTTTCAGATTTTATGGCAACAACCAAACTTTCTCTTTTAATGAATCAAATAACTTTGGTTTCAAAAAATACCATTTCTCTTGATGAAAAAAAAGCAACTCAATGTCTCAAAATAATAGAAATGCTTGAAGAACACGACGATACTCAAGAAGTTTACTCCAATGGAGATATTTCTGACGAGATAATGGCCAAATTAAACGAAGAATAATGAAAGTATTAGGCATCGACCCGGGTTACGGAATACTTGGATGGTCTATTGTTGAAAAAGATCTCAAATTGATAGATTATGGAGCAATAGAAACTCCACAAGGTTCACATATTTCTGATAGATTATGCATGATTTATTCAAAATTAAATGAAATTATCTCTGAATATAGTCCCAATACTGCAGCAATAGAAAAACTTTTTTTTCATCGCAATACCACAACCGCGCTTGATGTTTCAAAATGCTTGGGAGTAGTAATTCTTGCAATAAAACAAACCGGTATGGATTATACCGAATACACCCCTTCGCAAATAAAATTAGCTCTTACAGGTTATGGTCAAGCAAATAAAACCCAAATACAAAATGCTATAAAAATGATGTTTAATATTTCTGAAATTCCTAGACCAGATGATGCCGCAGATGCTTTAGCTGTAGCAGCCTGTCATTGTTTTTCTCTTTCAAGAATAAGGTAATGCAATCTCGTCTTTTAATTTAATCGATATTTATTTTTTTTGCGAATTTTTAAGATTTCATTTAATTTTCTTACTTTCCTTTTTTTCCCTTTTTTCCTTACGGCTCTACACTATTTGTCGTGATCGACATTTACCTTCTCCGCAGCTTTTTGTAACTTCACTTATGACGCTGCATCTTCTGATTATTTTTTCACGGCCACAATCACAAAGACAATTAAAATAAAATCGATCTCCTTTTCTGAATTGTGAAAGAACTTTTAAACTATTAAATTTTTGCCCGGTATAGTCTTTCACATACCAATTAAACTGTTTTCGTTTACATTCATATGCACCACAAGTTTTTATGTGTTAACCTATGAGGCTATTTATTATTTGCCATAGCCCCTTAAAAATAGTGGGTAGTTTTCAATAAGTTTAGTTGATTCTGTAGTAGCTGTAAGGGCCTTTTAGGAAAAACTTGAAATAGACGAGCAGAGGCAGACAATCCGTCTATACTCGTCTATTTCACAAAAATACATAAAAAAACACACCATTTTGAGCTGATTATTATAGTTTGAATATAAATATCATAATTTTTAAAAAAATTAAAAAAATGCCATTTACCGGTTGACGATTTGAAAATTTTTATGTATATTATAAATAGAACTAATTCACATAGGAGGTAATGTATTATGGAAAGTTCATTGAAATGGTATTTATATCAAATATTTAAAATCGACAATTTATCTCGTGAAGAAGAGAAAAATTTTTCAAGACTAGGTAAGGCCAAAGATAAACGGGCAAGGGAAAAATTTCTAAATTCTTTTTTGAAAATAGTACCTAAAATTGCAAAGAAATTGTGGAAATTTCAAAAAAAGACGTCATATATTATATATAAGCTATTGATTTTAAATAATAGATTAAACATCACAATAAAGCTTTCTACATAGTTTAAGTATTAAAATATAAATTGTATTTATATTGATGTATGCTTTAAAAATTTTTTATTTTCTTAAATTTTTTTATCGAAAAGAATTAAACTTTTGGTATTACTCATAAGGTAATACATTAATTGAGGTGTATTAATTTGGATATTGTTTAATATTAAATTTTAGCTGTATTAGTTATTCTATGATTAAGGAAGTGCTTAGACTGTTTTAAACAAGTATGATTTAGTGCTTGTATTTTTATAAATTTAGGAGGTTAATTGTCGCAAAGTTATTTCAAATTGTTTCAAAAGAAGTTTCTAAAATTTTATAAAATTGGAGGAAGCAAAATGAGTAAGAAATTATTTACTTATAGAGTAGTGTTGTTGGTTATGTTTTTTGGTTCTTGTAGTTCTAATTCTACTGAACCCGAAAAAAAATAAGAACTTATTTGGGATCTAAAATTAGGCGAAGAAGTAGAATTGCAAATTAGGCAAGATTATTTGGAAAATCATGTCTTACTATAATTTACAGAAGCAACAGTAGAGTATGTTTGGGTAGAAAAATATTATGGGACGTATTATCCCCATAATTCATTTTATCCATATAATTACCCTTACCAAGTTATGGATAATGCTTGGATTGAAAAGTATGGGCATGGAAGCATTGCGGTAATGATGGGCAGCAATTATGATGAGTTTAATGATGTAAAATGGAAAGAAGTTGTTGCTAATATTCTATTTCGTTATTGCGATGGAAACAAAATTCTTGTTTGGAAAGAAGGAGTTCTTTACGACTTACGAGAAGCATATGAGAAAGACCTTCTCATTTAAATAGTTTTTCTAATGATTTCATGGTTTCACAGTGCTGAACAGAAAATGGATGAACTACAATGTATATGCTTGATACAAATATATGTATATATATTATAAATAAAAAACCGCTTAATGTATTAGATAAAATTAAAAAACTTAGAAAAAAAGGACTGTATATTTCTATAATAACATTAGTAGAATTAGAATTTGGAATTGAAAATAGTTTGTATAAAGATAAAAACAGGCTCGCATTATTAGAATTTTTAACAATAATAAACATAAAACCATTTGATGAAAAAGCAACAAAAGAATATGGGATAATAAAAAAAGAGCTAAAAGATAAAAACTGTTTAATAGGTCCATTAGATATGCTAATAGGGTCACATGCAAAATCATTGAATATGATACTTGTTACAAATAATACAAAAGAATTTGAACGAATAAAAAATTTAAAAATAGAAAACTGAGTGTGAATAAAATCCACCAAAAAATAGTAAAACCTAACGAAATAATATTGAAACTTTTCCAAACAAATATAATTAAGGATAGATGAGATAAATTTGCGGTAAAGTAAAAGAGCTACAAAAGATAAAATGATAAAAGTAAACAACCTAAAAAAATATTTTACTGTTAGAAAAAGTGGAATTTTTGAAAAACCCGGAATCATTAAGGCTTTAGATGGAATTGATTTTCAAATTCAAAAAGGCACAACTTTAGGATTAGTTGGTGAAAGCGGAAGCGGAAAAACTACCGCTTCGCGGTCAATGCTTAGGCTTATAGAACCCGATAGCGGATCGGTATTAATTTCAGAAATCGATGTCTTAAAATTAAAAAAAGAAGATTTACGAGATTTTCGTAAAAATATGCAAATTGTTTTTCAAGATCCATATAGTTCACTAAATCCTCGTTTTACGGTAGAAAAAATAATAGCAGAGCCTTTAAGAATACATACTAAACTTACAGAACCCGAAATCAAAGAAAGAGCAGCCGAGTTAATATCCATTTGTGGATTACAAAGTGACCATGCTCAAAGATATCCG
>Ga0099364_10010982_pt1 | contig 12416 bp, 10 predicted proteins | sample TergutTh196P3_FD_73070 | JGI IMG/M metagenome (GOLD analysis project Ga0099364, IMG submission 73070) | Microcerotermes parvus P3 segment gut microbial communities from Pointe-Noire, Republic of the Congo - Th196 P3 | ecosystem: Host-associated > Arthropoda: Insects > Digestive system > Gut ... | reverse complement strand
GCTTTACTTGCGGTTCTGTATGTTTATCAGCTAATTGTATCATAATTTCGAAAAACTCACTGTCATTCCGTGCTTGACACGGAATCTCCTCAAAGTTTATTAGAAGATTGCGGGTCAAGCCCGCAATGACAGACTATTTCAATGTAACAATTCTTTCTTGCAAAATAAGGTCAGGATAATAAGACATTTTTGCCTGCCGCAGGTATTCGAGTCCCATATCTTCTTCCCTGTTTATATATTTAAAATCAACAGCTTCGTACTCGGCAAACTGTTGATTAATAATCGGATATGCGCCGTGCATTTCTGCAAACGCCTTTTCTACGTGAATCACAAAAGTATCTTTAGTAAGCGATTCGCCGATGGTAAATGCCGCAATATTTCCGTTTACGCGCACTGCTCCACCCTTCAACTGCAAAAAATGAAAATTCTCCAGCATTATTTTGGTAGCAATATAATCGTAGCGCAATGATTTTTCAGCTTTCCCAATGTTCAAGTTTTCCCACTCGTCGAGCATCACAGAACATTCTTGCAATTCTTCTGCAGTGGTCAACGGAAAATAAATCCAGTCGGGATACTCCGCTTTAAAACGATTGATATGATTCCGCTTCGCTTGTAATTTCTTACCTGTCAGACTAATCAATCTTTCCGTTTTGTAAATATATTCATCATTATCTCGGTCGTGAACAGATTGAAATACGCCCGGCAATGCTTTTTCGATGCAAAGCCACATTCGGCGGGTTACACATTTCATAATCAGCGGAATATTACTCTCTTCCGCATCTTTTATCACAAGCTGCAGTGCATTTTCCAACGGCATTTTTCCCAATGGCATTGTGTAACACAATTGACCGTCGGTATCAATATAACGAATAAACAACGTTTGCTTCATAACTGCAAAAGTTGTTTTAAATTTAGCCTGCCACGAGTATAAATTAGCAAAACAAAAATCGCACGCACGAAAAGTATTATCTGTCAAGCAAGCATCAATGGCTTTTTTATCGGAAAGTTCTAACGGTTTAAAGGGAATCATATATGATTTAAGATGTCGGATTTACGATTTTCAAATAGACAGTTACAAAATTTTATTTCAATAAATTTAGTCATTTTTTCTTGAATAACAAAACAAATAAGGATTTTGTTTATATTTTTACTTTAAAGATGTTAAAATTAATCTCCAAAAACTTGGCAATTCAAAAAATATCCGTTCCTTTGCGGTGGATTACTTTGTTGGTAATCCAAAAATTAAAATTTTTATTTATTTTTTTATTCATTATTTTTATGAACATTTACATTGGTAACTTAAGTTACGGAGTTAAAGAAGCAGATTTAACAAGATTGATGGAAGATTTCGGAGCCGTTAGCTCGGTTAAAGTAATCAAAGACCGCGACACAGGTCGTTCAAAAGGTTTTGCATTCTGCGAAATGGAAAACGACGACGAAGCAAAAGCTGCTATCGAGCAATTGAACGGAACTGAATATTCAGGTCGTCCATTAGTTGTGAAAGAAGCACTTCCTCGCAACTAATCAAAACGGGACAATATTGTTATAGGTAACTTATAGATATTTCCACAAAAGCCTCGATTTTTCGAGGCTTTCGTTTTTTTGTGTCATTTGCGTTCCTAAATTACCAGTTTATTTTACGCGACAGATACATAATAATGCCGAGTATCATAAACAATCCTACGCTTCCGATAAGCAACGCCAAATCTTCAAGTTGCAAAATGACGTACAAGAAAACGTACAAGGTGCAGAGTATCAGCGTCAGAATTCCTGTCTGCATTATGTTTTTGAAGATACCGTAAGCATACGCGCTAATCAGTCCGATGGTGGCAAGGCTGGCAATAAGATACGCCAATGCAAAGCCGATTTGTTCGGAAATAGAGAGTAACAGACTGTAAAACAGTATCAACGCAATGCCCACCAACAAGTATTGAATAATGTGTATTTTCTTTTTTGTCAGCACTTCTACAAAGAAAAAGACAACGAAAGTAAGCGCAATAAACATCAGTGCGTATTTGGCGGAACGCTCGTTTTGTTGATAATGTCCAACGGTTTCGATGAGTCCCACGCCAAAAGTCGAATCGCTGAAATACACCGATGTGTCGTTATTCCACTTTTCGGGAATGTTGCGATTGAAATGCAGAATATGCCACTTTGCCGAAAAATTGCCATTTTCGATAGTTGATTGCGGACTGAAAGTACCAACAAAACTCGGTGCTGCCCATTTGCCCGACACTTCCACGCTCGTTGTTCTGCCAACGGGAATAAAATTGATGCTTTCACTGCCGTTGAGCGTTAGTTTACAGCTGAATTGATTTTTTCCGTTCGCCGATTTCTCAAAATCTTTCAACGGAATTTTCAACGTATTTCCTCTAAACCAATTCGTACTTCCATCTGCTTCAGCTTGATACACTTTTCCGTTGAGCGTAAATTCAACATTGCTAACCAATCCTTTCAAATCCGAAATACCGATGGTAATGTATGCCGATTTCCATATACCGTCATAATTTTCAAAATCATTGAGATTATCAAAACTGCCCGAAATAGCTAACTCACTTCTGTAGAGCGTAGTTTTGTAAATGCCGTAATATTTCGTTTCAGGAAAAAGTTCAACATCAATATTCACGCGGCTTGGCGTAATGTTCAGTTCATCTTTTCTGTAACTTACTTTTTCTCGCCTTTCTTTGTTAACCGTTTCCCATTCTGTGATTTTTGTATAGTAAGGAAGCGTCAAAATTGGTGGACAAATGGTTTGCGGATTACTCCATTTTTCGTTAATTTTCTGAATGGTTTCTTCGCTTCGCCATTTCCGTTCTTTTATTAAACCCGTAATCATTGCTTGCGGAATAAGCAATAACAACGTTAATGCGGCAACAATCAATCCTTTAAATGTAAGTGATTGTGAGAACTTTTTTTCGTTTTTTCCTTCTAATGTTTCCATAATTTTTTTGTTTAAAAGTTAGTGAATTAAATATTTTCCAATGTTGAAATTAATTTTCTCAAATAAATAAGCGGAATGATTCCAAAAACGCCGAAAGAAATGTCAATCAACTGCCAATAGAACGGAATTTGACGAATGGCGCCGCAAATCAACGCCAGCGGAATAATGCCGACGCAGCAAATCATTGCCCACGTAACAAGCCATTTGTTGCGCACCGGCTCACGATATAGTCCGATAAACGCCACAGCAATAGCAATGTGTGCAAATGCCAGCCAGTCAAAGCCGTAAGCGATAAACGGAAATTGCGCATTTGTTGTGCTAACGCCTTCATATACAAATGCTATCCAACGTTGCAAGCCATTTAGATTTTCAGGATTTTGTCCGTCGATGTTTAAGAACTGCATTGCGAAGCGAAGTTCTGTTTCTATCGGAAACGCCGTAATGCCCGATACAATTAATGCCACCATAAAAAATAGCGTTATCAATCTGATTTTCAGCAACAATTGCTTTTTTTCAATGTTTTGTTTCATACAATTTTGTTTTTTTGTTATTTAATTTGATTTTGTTTCTGTCATTGCGGGCTTGCCCCGCAATCTCCTGTATATATGGGATTCCGTGTCAAGCACGGAATGACAAAAGTATTTTTTAAAAAGAACTTTGATTTTCAAAGTGCAATCATAAAAAAATTATTTAATAAGTTTCTCCAACGCATCTAAATGTTCCTTGAAATCACGTTTTCCCAATCCCGTAATTTGATATTTTGTATTTGGTTTTCTGCCAATAAACTGCTTGGTTATCTGAATATATTCTGCACCTTCCAACGCTTTCAAGTGGCTTGCCAAGTTGCCATCGGTCAGCTCTAACAGCTCTTTCATTGTGTTGAAATCGACCGAATCATTTACCGACAAAATGGACATAATACCCAATCTGATGCGGCTGTCGAACATTTTATTTAAGTTTGCTATGATGTTTTCCATGTTATATTGTCTTGAACCAAGATTTTATCAAGATTTTCTTGATTATCAAGATTCATTTTATCTTGTAAATCTTATTAATCTTGTAAAAATCACGGCTCAGACTTATCATATTTAAAATACATAATCGTACCAAAAATAATGTGCAAAACGCCAAAACCAATTGTCCACCAATAAATGCCATGATAAAGGTAAATAGCGGCAAGAAGTCCGATAATTACTTCGCAAATACCCAAAATATGAATTTCGCCAACAGTGAATTTTGAAGCATTTATTAATGCCAATCCATAGAATATCAGCGTTGTAGCAGCAACGTATCCAATATTACCATTGAAGAGCAGAACAAGTGAAAAAATACCGCCCGCCACCAATGGAATCATCAAATTGTAAACTGCACGCATCGTTACTTTGTTGAACAAACTTTGTTTGTTTTTTACTGCCTTCCGCCAACTGAAAAGCGTGATAACACTCACCGCCAATGCCAATACCACAAACGCAACAGCAAGTAAAATCAACACTTCCTGCGTTCTGTTAAAATGCGTCAGCGAAGGATCGAGCAACAGATAAAAGTAAGCAAACATTGCTCCTGCCACCGCCAAAAGTCCTGCGATGATGAGCGATAATCCGTTGATTGACTGAAATTTAGACGAACGCTCCATCATTTCTCTAATGGCTTTGATATCTTCCGATTGTTTATTCATAATACATCCACATTTAAAAGTGCTTTGAAACGCAAAGTTAAAGGTAATTATTTTACTTGCAAGCATTTTTTGAAATTATTTTTCAAAAAACTTTTACAACATTGAAACAGAGCGATTTAAAAAGATTATTTTCCTAACCCTTCTATCGCTGTTACAATTTCTTCTACGCCAGTGTTCCAATCTTCGGCTATTTTTTTATAATAAGCTTTGGTAATTTTTGGGTTGTCTTTACCCTCGGCGTTGTTAATTCTGCCGATTAATTCATAGTTCAACTTATTGACTTTCAATAGAATTTTGCTTACTTCATCACTATTGATTTTCGGAAAAAGCGAAAATTTCACATAACACTCCGTAATAAGTTCGATAGAAACAAACTTGATATACTTTTTTAGGTCTTTTCTGCTTGCCATAATGTTGAGTTTAAATAGTTTTTATTATTTGCACACAGAATACACGAAAAAAACGGATTATCACAACCTGTGTTATTCTGTTAAATCTGTGTATTCCGTGTGCTATTTTTCTTTTTGGACAAATCCATTATAATTTTCACAAATATAACTCGTTTATATTGAAAAAGAAATCTATTTGCACTATTTTTGTACTCCATTATGAAAGTGAATATCCTACTACGAAATATATTAAAAACATTGTTGCTTTTTTTGGCAACTTGCTGTTTGCTAATTTCCTGTAAAGACAATGATTTTTCGACCAATCCGTCGCATAAATTATCGTTTTCTAAAAACGTATTAAATTTCGATACTTTATTCACAACCATCGGTTCCACCACGCGCACTTTTATGGTGTACAACCGAAACAACCAACCGTTGCGGATAAGCGAGATACGATTGCCGGAAAATTCGATGTTCAGAATGAATGTTGATGGTGTTTCGGGCAACGTGATGACAAACGTAGAAATACGCGCCAAAGATAGTATGTTTGTTTTTGTGGAAGTAACCATCAATCCTGCCAACGAACAGTTGCCGTTTTTGGTCGAAGATTCCATTATGTTTTACACCAACACCAATGTTCAGCACGTCAAACTCACAGCATATGGACAAGATGCGGTGATTTTTAGGAATAGAACATTGCCCGATACTACATTATTGGGCGAAAAACCGTACTTGATTTTCGGCGACTTGATTGCCGAAAACTTAACCATCGAAAAAAACAGCAGGCTGTTTTTCCGCCACAACGCAAACTTAATCGTAAACGGAAACCTGCGCATAAACGGTACTCGCGAAGAGCCTGTTATATTCCGCGGCGACCGCTTGGACAACTTTTTGCAAGACTTTAAATATGACGACCTTCCGGGACAATGGGGCGGAATTGTATTAGCAAGCGAGCGCAACCATTACATCAATTTCGCTAATATCCGCAACGGAAAAACGGGAATCCGGATAGATAGTGCGAAGTTGAAAATCGAAAATTCTATGATTCATAATTTCGACGATTGCGGTATCAAAGCCAAACACGCTGAAATATGGATTGGAAATTCGCTCATTGCCAACTGTGGCGAAAACTGTTTGCAATTCGTTGGCGGGAAACACGATATTGTTCAGTCAACAATTGCCAATTTCTACTCCAATTTGTCTGCAGATACGCATCGCAAAGACGTGGCTGTATTGTTGACAAACAGCGATGGCGACGAAAATGTTGCACTATCGCAAGCGACATTTATAAATTCGATTGTTTACGGTTCGTTCCAAAATGAAATAACGTTGAGAAAAAAAGACGAAATTGAATTTAATTATTCGTTCCAACATTGCTTGTTACGAGCAAAGGAAAGCGACTTTGACGAAAATAATTTGTTAAATATCATTTGGAATGAAAATCCGGAATTCGTCAGTGCAAAATTCCCATACGATTTTCGGTTGAAAGCCAATTCGCCTGCCATAGATAAGGGAGACCCATCTGTATTACTTATGTATCCATACGATTTAGATGGAAATTTGCGAACCGGAAATCCTGATTTAGGCGCATATAAACACACAACAGAATAATGAAACGATTAGCAGTATTAGTAGTTACCATATTATCTTTTTGCGTGATTTCTTATGCCGCCGTTGCCGACTCGATAATGGTTTATACGCCCGAAGACAGGGCGATATTCGACGATTATATCGCAATATTTGGCGTTAAAAGAGAGTTGCCGATGAACCAATTAGTGCTCGAAACCGGTTTTTATTTCTTAGAAACGCCTTATGTAAATTACACATTGGAAGCCACAAGTCCCGACGAAAAATTGATTATCAATCTGCGCGAACTTGATTGTACCACTTTTACCGAAACTTGTTTGGCATTGGCACGTACGTTGAAAAGCGACGATATTTCGTTTGAAAGATATGCCAAAGAACTGATGAACCTACGTTTCAGAGGCGGCATTTTAGATGGTTATGCTTCACGTCTGCATTATTTTTCGGAATGGCTTTACGACAATGTTCAGTTAGGCACAATAAAAGACATAACGCTGGAAGCCAACGGAATAAATTTTCCCGTTACGTTGAGTTTGATGACCAGAGTATCTAAAAATTATCCGCAATTAGCCGACACTACAGTATTAAGACAGATTTCGGACATCGAAGCGGTGCTTTCAAGCCGAAAATATTATTTTATACCTAAAAACAGGTTGCATTCCGCCAAACCGTTTATTCAAGACGGCGATATTCTATCCATGACCGTAAGTGGCAAAGGAATGGACATTATGCACATGGGTTTTGCCGTGCATATTGATGATAAACTACACTTTATACACGCCTCATCAACAAATAAAAGAGTAGTGGTAACGCAGGTTCCGTTTAAGGAATACCTTGCCGGAATAAAACAAAACACAGGCATTATGATTGCAAGACCAATGGAAATGAGCAATGAAAATAATTAAAGAAATGAAGATAATTAAAAAATATTTTTTCTGTATTCATTTAATTTCTTTCATTTTTTTAATTCTTTAATTTATTAATTATGAAAATCAATTTATTCGTCCCCTGTTTTATCGACCAATTATATCCGCAAACAGCTTTTAACACCATTAAAATATTGGAAAAAGCTGGTTGCGAAGTACATTATAATCCCAACCAAACATGTTGCGGTCAACCTGCGTTTAACAGCGGTTATTGGGACGAAGCACGAAAATTGGCAGAGAAATTTTTTACCGATTTCTCCGACGCAAACACCTTGATTGTTTCGCCGTCTGCCTCTTGCATCAGCTATGTGAAAACACACTACAAAAAACTGTTCGAGTCGCAACCGGATAAGTTGGCTGAATGCGAAAGAGTCGGAAAACTTGGGTATGAATTGTCCGATTTTTTGGTCAATGTATTGAAAGTTGACGATTTTGGCGCAACGTTCAACCACAAAGTAACTTTTCATGATTCTTGCTCTGCTTTGCGCGAATACGGCATCAAAGCACAGCCTCGCCAATTACTCTCAAAAGTAAAAGGATTGGAATTGATTGAAATGGAAGAATCCGAAACTTGTTGCGGTTTCGGTGGAACTTTTGCCGTAAAAAACACCGCTATTTCTTCTGCTATGGCAGAGAAAAAAGTGGAGAACGCCATAGCCACAGGCGCCGAATACATTATTTCTACCGAAGCATCTTGCTTGATGAACATTAACGGCTATTGCGCCAAAAAGAAATTGCCGATAAAGGGAATTCATCTGGCAGATGTGTTGGCAAATTTTTAAGAAATTGCCTCAACGCCAACAATTTTATTAACATTTTTTAGTGTTTTTAATTCTTTTCGTAAAAAACTTTTTTTGTACCGAAATGTTTTATTATTAAAGTATTCTTCAGCATAACAGAATGTTTTAATAATAAGCCTTATGAAAATAAAAACACTACTTCTTGCTTTAGCCGGATTAATCTATGGTTACAGTGAAGTTTACGCACAAACCGGAAGTGAATTGCTAACAAATACCAATTTCGGTACCACCCAAGATGGTGTAACCGGAGTGAATAACGCTGCAACGCTTTATCCAACAGTGCAAAGTCAGTTGGATTCGGTTTATTACCAACCGCCTACTTGGGTTTTTAACAATGTATGGTGGTCTGACCCTTCGGCAACGCCTTCAAACATTGCTATTAACCCGACTGTAACAATAGCGCCGCCACTGATTGCTTTTCCCAACACGGGTTGGCAAACTGCATATACTTTTGGATGCAACGAAACGTGGTTCAGTAATTATTACACGTTCTTAAACAAAGCGATGCCTCCACAACCATACTCAAATGTACTCTATTCGGGTGTACAAATTCCGATGGCGCCCAACAACGGTTATTATGTAATAGGCACCTCCAATCAAGGAATGTATATGTCGCCAACACTCACCGGCTCGTCGGTGTGGAATTTGCTGTACGACCGCTATGAAGTCAATACGGCTAATCCAACCAATTATTTTTTGATAGTGAACGGTGACCAAAATGGAGGCAAAGTTTTTTATCAGCAACAAAATGTGCCGGTTACAGCCGGACATATCTACCGGATGAGCTCCGACATAGCGCGAATAAATACGGGAAACGATACCGGAAGTGCGCCCAATGTGGCTTTTTGGATTGGCGATAACATTACTTATAATGCCAATGGAGCTATTACAAGTCCAACAGGCACAGGCTCTCAAAATGTGTACAACACCGGATATATTACAGACGGCGGCGTATGGATTACTTATTCCTTTGACTATGTTGCTCCTTGTGGTGCTAACGAGATTACCGTAGCCTTTGCCAACAACCAAACCAATACAAACGGAAACGATCTGGCGTTGGATAATTTAAGCTTTAAAGAAGTGATTCCGCAAATTACGATGATTACTGACGGTGATTGCAACAGCTTGCCGTTTACATTTACCTTGACTGCCGAAATAGACGTGGAAACCCCGAGCAACTATACCATTACCTGGTACAGGGGCGGTACATCTTTAGGTGGAGGTAATCTGGCAACAAATAATACTAATTTAGTCACAATCAATAACAGTTCAGATGCCAGTACCTATGCGGGCAACTATTACTACGAAATTACCACAACAGCTACTTCCGGCTGTGTTCTAACATCTCCTGTAGTAACGATACCTGACATTTCATCAACTTGTGATATTTCTGTTCTAAATCCGGAAGATGACAGAATAAATGCCAGTCCCGGTGTATTAACAACTGACAATCCCGATAATACTGCAAATATCACAGACAACGATTGTGATGATGGCTCTTGTTCGTTGACAGACGGCTTGCAAATAGTAAACTACACTATATCAACAGGCATTGGCATTGACCAGATGGCAGGCACTTACCAACCCGGAACACCGTTGCTGATTATTGACGACGAAAACCGCACCGTAGGCGTGCTTACGTTGGATAGAGCCGGCAATATCACTTTTATGGAGGCGCCCGATTATCCGGCTCCTTCTCCGGCAGGCAATTCAACAATAGTATCCGCTGTTTATGGAATACCCGAAGTTGTTTTTACTTATCAAGTGGTAGATACTAAAACCGGTGCTGTCGGCACAGCAACTGTTTACATTGCCTTCACACAGTTGAATTACACCGTAACAGCTTCTTGCGTGGGTTATCCGGTACGTGTTGTATTTGAAATTGAAAGCTTTCTGGACGACGATTTTCAAGACCCTTCAAACAATACAATTCCGGTAGGCGGAGGAAACATAGCCGCCTATAACGGAAAAGTAAACGATGCGGTTGCTACGCGCTTTTATTTGGTAAATGGCAATACCGGTACTGAAATATCCGACCAGGCAATATTAGCCGGTAATACCAACATAAGACGAATTGATGTAGTGCGTACAGGAGATATAACTGAAGGCGGTTTTATAATATTTGAATTTATTGCCAGCACTCCCGGAATTATGTCTGCCCAGTTGCATAAAAAAGCCATTTATGCTCCAACCTCTTCCGGCGACCCGATTATGCAAAAGTTATATGTTCAAATCTGTCCCGCTACAGCTACTTGGGCAGGACAAAGTTCAGACTTGTGGCAAGACCCGAATAACTGGATTTCGGAAGGTGTCGGTATATCTTCTCCTATTTGGTGTACCGATGTAACTATTCCAAGTCCTGTAAGTACTTCAATTTTAAATGGTAATACCACTGAACAAACAATAAGCAACTTTCCTGTTTTGGCGTATGGCAATTCTTGCCGGGATATTATATTTAAAATGGGTGCAAGCGTGGGCAAAGTACAGTATTTGAGTTACCGTGCCGCTTATGTCGAGTACACGCCACCCGAAATAAGTCCCGATTCGGCTCAGACTTTGCAAAACATTAACAATTCGTCAGGTAAATGGACAATGATTTCGGTACCGCTCAAATACGTCTATTCTGCCGATTTTAATCCTGATACAAATTGGGGAGCAAACGCATTTACCGATATTAAATCTTATATGAGCTATTTCGATTTGGCTTACTCTACTAACGGTATATCAAATCCAGACGGCGTATCCGGAACATCTTTGGGTAGCTTCTCCCGACCATTTGCCGGTTTGAAAGAACCATTGCCGGCAGGTTTTGGCTTTGCTTCCAAACCGATTGTTATTACCGATGAAGCAGGAACTCCTACCGGAAATGTTTTCGTAGAAACCGATTCGTGCAAAACACAGCCTTATACTTTTTATTTTCCGCGCTATGTTAATTTTGGCAATGCCAAATTATGGGAGTTGCCCGATGCTCCTTTCGGACCAAGTAATATGGCAACAGGCTTATACAATGAAGCACAATACGCTTATCATTATACCGATAACGGAGAATGGGTTACAACACAAACAGCTCCCAATTCTAATTATGTCCCATTTACGTTTGAAGGCTTGCGAGGTGTGCAGAACATTAAGACCTACGATACCATACCAATGCCGCAATTTGGCAACGCATTTGCGGCAATGACTTGGGGCGATAATTATTATCTTGACCACGACACGATTGCGTATGTTCTTAATAATGACAGCTGGGATGTTTATCTTCAAAGCAGCGGCGGAACCTTTCCGCCAGCCGGCTATAATTACCTGCAAGCTGCTGTTACCTATTTCCCTGATACGATAGCAAATCCGGTAACGGGACGTGCAAACTCAATAAATCCGATTTCGGGACGCGATAGCCGCTTTCGTTTTATTTTTGAGGAAATGAATCCGGATGATTTTGAAACAAAGTTCGGAATAGAAAAGCAGACTACGCTTGACTACAATTACGACCCAATTGCCGGAACATTTACGCTGCCCATACTTTCGTATTCGCTAAATAACGATGGAACATTAGCACCAAGACCAAGCGCAATAGGATTAACGCGCATTGTGGGAAATCCGCTGATGTCGCACTTGGATTTTGACTCGCTTTATTATTTTAATAACACGAGCATAATGCCTTATTACCGCCTTTGGGATGGTACAAGTTATTATACTTACTTTGTTACAGGTACAAGCAGTACGCCTGCGTGGCAAGGCATGCCCGATTTATCCACTTCATCAGCAGGAGACAATACTTCTCCGGAAACGTACCGCTATATACCGCCTATGCAAGCCTTTTTTATAGATGTGTCAATTGCGAATGAGAATGCTTCGTTGTCATTGAATTTTAATACGAATATGTCCACTGCTATTCCCAATGCTAATATTACTCCTTATGTTAATGAGTTGCGGGCAAGACCACACTCCACTAATAACAACTTATTGAGATTACGGTTGAAAATGAACGAGATAGAAACGGTTGCGCTGTTGGCTTCCTTACCTAACGCTTCAGACAACTACAATCAAGGAGAAGATATTTATAAATTATTTTCGTACGATAAAGCTACGCCCGAAATTTATACG
>Ga0099364_10010981_pt1 | contig 12416 bp, 12 predicted proteins | sample TergutTh196P3_FD_73070 | JGI IMG/M metagenome (GOLD analysis project Ga0099364, IMG submission 73070) | Microcerotermes parvus P3 segment gut microbial communities from Pointe-Noire, Republic of the Congo - Th196 P3 | ecosystem: Host-associated > Arthropoda: Insects > Digestive system > Gut ... | reverse complement strand
AGCGGTAGACCACTATATCAGAGATTTCAACAGAGTCAAAACGCTATTGGAAGACAATAAAGACCTGAAATTCATTCACATGGCAACAAGAATTGCTAAACCCGTAATTGAACAATATCAGAATATTTATAATCAATATATAAAAAAAGCATGTTAAATTTTGTTAAATATTTGCAAGGTCAAATGGCATTAACGTATGGAGTTCAAACATTGATAACCCCGAGTAAGCGTAGCGCAACTCGGGGAATGTGACAGCTCCACCTCCTCAAGAACTCCGTATGGAGTTCAACAAAAGAAACAAGATAAGGTATTGATTTGAACAAAAAATAATTCGCAAAAAAAAGTTGAACTCCATACGGAGTTCGCAAAGATAGTCGTAGTCCCTATCCTCCGAGTTGCGCTGCGCTCACTCGGGGTTATCCACGTAAAAGCCCTTCGGACTTACATATAATACATAATGCTCTGAATATATGCACATTACATTCTTAGCTTGATGGCTATGGGGTCAAGCCCGCAATGACGCAAAGGAGCATTTTTTTGTGAATAATGCAGGCTAATTCAGGATAAAACGTCATTGAAGCAAAACCGAGAAACACTTTTTGGTTTTCATATTCTGGGAAATTGACCCTGAAAGTTTGGGCTTTATCCGATAAAAAACACCCCCAAAATTTTTTATTTCAAATTTTTTAACTATCTTTGCGCCGATTTTTAAACTTAAAATTTTAGCATATGACATAAGATAAAGCAGCGTACAGGATACGCGCATTGTAAGACATATTAGGAAAAAGCGTAATAGCTTATACTTTGGCTTCACGAAATCTCGACAATTTCTATGCAAGCCCACCAGAAAGTGTAGTTTATAACGCTCACGCGATTGCGTGGGCTTTACTCCTTAGAATTTTTGGTGGGTAGGTAGTCGAGAACCTCGTGGAACAAAAGAAATAGAGTTTTGTCCGCGTTTTTTTTATGTGCGTATCGCCAACATGATTGGCTATTAAGGACATCACAATTAACAGTAATTTAGTAATTTAACAATTTATTTAATAATTTTTTAAAATTTTAAAACAAGATGACAAGAATATTTGTAACAATAGCAACATTTTTAATGCTTCTTTCATTTGTAGGCTGTAAAAGTAAGAAAATGCCAACTATACAAGCGGGAAGCGAACGATTGACTCTTCCTTTTTCGGGCAAAGAGTATCGCTCAGACGCAGACCATTTTAGGGCTGTAAATACGGGCAATAGCGTTGACTACGCTATGGCGCGCAGAATAGCGATACAAAACGCTCGAACTGAGCTTGCAGCAGGTATAGAGGCTACGCTCAAGGCAGTAACAGCACAGTATGCAGACCAACGGCAGGTTAGCAACCGGCAAGAGTTTCAATCCAGACTCGAAGAAGAATCGCGAACGGTAGTAAATCAATTGCTTAACGATGTGAGAGTTATAGGCGATGAAACATACCGAGAGCCTAACGGCAACCTAACGGTTTGGGTAGCTATAGAAATGGCTAAAGACGCGTTGGCTCAGGCAATGAACAATCAGATTTCTCGTGATGAACGACTACGATTGGATTTTGACCAGCATCGGTTTCGTCAAATTTTTGACGAGGAAATGAAAAAGTTTGAAAATGATAGGTAAACATCCTGAAAATCAATAAGTATGACAAAACAGAAAATATTATTGATAATGTTTCTGTCCACGGTTTCACTTGCTCTACTCGGGCAAGTGAAACCAAGCTGGACAAGCTCTGCAATGCGCGAGGTAGAATTTCCATCGGCAGCATATTTTTCCGGCTATACGCAAGGAAATGCGCGTAGCGGCGAAACTTTGGAAGACGCCAGGCAGCGATTGCTGAGAGAGGCGCAGGGTTTGCTTATCGAAAGCATACGCGTTACGGTTAGAAGCCGCACAGAATCGCAAACCGTGAGCACAAGAACAAACCGGAGCGAACGAATAGACGCTGTTTTTGCAACAAAAGTAGAAACCGACACTGAGGTAGAAATTGCAGGGATGAACTTTGATACGCCTTTTGTTGACCCGCAAACGAATGTTATTCACGCTTTTGCATGGGTCAATCGCGTCGAACTAAGCGCCTACCACATCGCAAACATGCAAATGAACATCACACAGGCGGAAGGTTTATTGCAAACGGCTCGCGATTTGGAACAGAACGGCGAAAAAATACAGGCGCGCAGGCAGTGCGAAGCGGCGGCGCAATTGATAATCAAGGTGAGGCAATCGCAGGATTTGCTAACGGCTATAGATTCGAGTATCTCGGCGGAAGGCTTGCAACTGGCGCGTACCGAAGCGTTGCAAAATCAACTTTTGCAGACATACGCCCGTTTAGCGCAGGCGATGATTATGCATATTGAAAGCGTGGAAAACAATTTTTCGCGCTCCACAACTCTTCTAACCAACAGATTAAGAGCGCTGCTCGTCGAAAAAGATTTCAGCTTTGCTGACAATACTGCACAGGCTGATTTTCTGCTGAAAATAGAAGCAAATACGCGGCAACACGGCGTAGAACACGGTTTAACGGTTTGTTATGCGGATGTTGTTATAAATCTGTTCGACGTGCGTAGAAATAGAAGCGTTTTTCAAGATGAATTTTCTCAAAAGGGCATTTCGACAACAAGCGAAGCCGCAGGCAGAAGAGCGCTCGAAGATGCAGCGCCGACAATAATAAGCAAAATTTCGCAATGGATAGAGTAGTTTTCAGTTTTCAGCTTTCAGTTTTCAGAAAAATAGTATTAAAAGTAAATAATTTAATTTAAAGACAAATGCAAAAATTAATAATTGCCTCATTTATTGCTTTATACAGCATATGTGCAATAGCGGAAGACGACCGCAAGGTAGCCGTTTTCGACCCCGCCGGAAACGCCGAAAGCGCTATCAAAGAAATTGTTCGGGAAGAAATAAGCTCCATGATAGTAAATGCCGGCGGCTATACGGTTGTTGAAAGACAGTTGATAGACAGAGTGCTTGCCGAAAGCAGATTTCAACAAGGAGGGTTGGTAGACGACGCTCAAGCCGTAGAAATGGGAAGAATGTTGGGCGCTAACTTAGCGCTGGTAACAAGCATTACGCTCTTAGGCGCCAACTATCACATTTCGTGCAAATTGATTGACGTGCAAACAGCTCGAATTGAAAGACAAAGAACATCGCAAACTCAACGCGGAACAAGCGATATGATAGAAGTTGTGCAAAGAATTTTAAGAGAGATGTTTCCAAACGCCCCACAACAGACCGTAGTAACGCCAAGACAAACGGAAGAAAGAACCAGGGCTGTAACTGTTACGCGAATACAACCGACGCAAACAACGATTAATCCGGATATTCCTTTAATTCGAATAATTAATAGTGGTGTTTCTAATGGATTCTATCAATTTGATAGAGACATGAACCAAGCCGATTTTAGAAGGTTTCTTCGATATGGCGAGACTGTCATCAATAAACATGGGTGGGCTACTTATTCAAGGGGAACCAAACTAAATTACAGTGATGTTAGAACAATAATAGCAAATACAGGCGCTGAAGCGCTACTTCATTACCAAAGCGGTAATTATATGGAAGCTATAGCGCTCCATAACAGCAGGTTGAACCGCAATGATATTACGCAAATGCTGTATGAATACCGCTACGAGATAGGTAAAAAGAAAAAAAGAGCCGGAAATGCGTGGTTGTGGACTGGAATTACGCTTACTGCTGCTGGTTTTCCTTTGTATTTTGCGACACCAAAAGAAGTAATTCGTAGTCATAATACGACTTTTATAAATAATAAGTGGAACCATAATCTTGGCATAGTTTGTTGGAGCACAGGCAGTTTTTCTATGATTGTCGGCGTTATAATTAGGGCAAACGGCATAGATCTAATGTACAAGCCTTCCATTTTGCGACATAGCGATGGCAGAAGCTCGAATGTGGATATTGATATCAGAGGCAATAGCGTGAATGTAAGGAGGCGGTTTTAATAGCCTGCATTATTCATAATCAATGTTACAGAACGCGACATCGTTAGCGTCATTGCGGGCTCAGACCCGCAATGACACAGAGAAGCAATTTTTTATGAATAATGCAGGTTAGAGCCTTATGAATAATGCAGGATATAAAACATTTTGCAAAAAATGAATAAAAAAAGCACTAAATAAAAAAAAAAAAATTGTCAATCCAAAAAAAAGAATTACCTTTGCGGTTTGAAAATTTTTTAATTTTAAACGAAAACATTGTATAAGTAAATTTTATGTATTTGACAGTTGAAAAGAAGCAGGAAATGTTCACACAGTACGGTAACGACGTGAAGAATACCGGTTGCGCCGAGTCGCAAATCGCATTGTTCACCTTCCGTATAAACCACCTGACCAACCACTTAAGGAGTAACCGGAAAGATTTTGGTACTCAAAACGCCTTGTTAAAGCTTGTCGGCAAGAGGAGACGTCTGTTAGATTATTTGAAAGACAGGGAAATAAACCGTTATCGCGAGATAATCAAGAAATTGAATATCCGGAAATAAAAGTAAGTGAATGAATGTAATCCAGAAAGAATTAGAGCTTGGCAACGGCGAAAAAATTATACTTGAAACAGGTAAATTAGCCAAACAAGCCGATGGCGCTGTAGTTTTGCGCCAAGGAAAAACGATGCTGTTAGCCACTGTGGTAACGGCAGTAGAAGCAAAAGAAGACGTTGACTACATGCCGTTGCAGGTCGAATACAAAGAAAAATACGCTGCATCGGGGCGTTTTCCGGGCGGTTTTCTTAAACGCGAAGCCCGTCCAAGCGACCACGAAATTCTTGTTTCGCGCTTGGTAGACCGTGCGTTACGTCCACTGTTTCCCGATGACTATCACGCCGATACGTTTGTCACAATTAACCTGATATCGGCAGACAAGAACATCAAACCCGATGCATTAGCGGGTTTGGCAGCTTCAGCTGCATTAGCGGTCTCCGACATACCTTTTGGGGGACCTATCTCTGAGGTGCGCGTAGGAAGGATAAACGGAGAAATGATTATAAATCCTACCTTTGAACAGCTTGAACAGGCAGATTTAGACATAATAGTAGCAGCTACCATGGACAACATAATGATGGTAGAAGGCGAAATGAAAGAAGTGTCTGAAGATGAGTTGCTTGAGGCTTTAAAATTTGCGCACGAAGAAATAAAACGACACTGCAAGGCGCAACTTGAATTAAGCGAAATGGTAGGCAAAACCGTAAAACGAGAGTATAATCACGAAGTTAACGATGAAGAATTGCGCTCAGCAGTTAAAACTGCAACCTACGAAAAAGCCTACGAAGTAGCAAAATCGCAACTATCAAAACACGAGCGGTCTGAAGCCTTCAGGGCTATCATGGACGAATTTATCGAAAGTATACCTGAGGAAGAGCGCGAAGAAAAAAAATCATTGATAGCCCGCTATTATCACGCGGTAGAGAAAGACGCAATGCGACGAATGATTTTAGACGAAGGTGTGAGATTAGATGGTCGCGACTCCACGCAAATTCGTCAAATATGGAGCGAAGTTGATTATTTACCTGCCGCACACGGCTCGGCGCTGTTCACTCGTGGAGAAACGCAAGCGCTGACTACAGTTACCCTTGGTACCAAATTAGACGAAAAAATGGTAGACGACGTACTCGTTCAAGGAACTGAAAAATTTGTGTTGCACTACAATTTTCCGCCATTTTCGACCGGCGAAGCAAAAGCGGCGCGTGGTATCTCGCGTCGGGAAATAGGTCACGGAAACCTTGCATTTCGTGCATTGAAAGGAATGGTGCCCGTAGGCGAAGAAAATCCCTATGCCGTTAGAATAGTATCGGATATACTCGAATCAAACGGCTCGTCTTCTATGGCTACAGTTTGTGCAGGTACTTTGGCGTTGATGGACTCCGGAGTAAAACTCAAAAAACCCGTATCAGGTATAGCTATGGGACTGATTTCAGAAAAAGAATCAGGAAAATACGCTATCCTATCTGATATATTGGGCGATGAAGACCATCTGGGCGATATGGACTTTAAGGTGGCAGGAACAAAAGATGGAATTACAGCCACGCAGATGGACATTAAAATAGACGGACTACCTTACGAAGTATTGGCAAAAGCCTTGGCGCAAGCTAAAGACGGACGTTTGCACATACTCGAAAAGATGAACGAAACAATGTCTGAACCTCGCGAAGACTACAAACCTCACACTCCGCGAATTATACAAATACACATCCCAAAAGAATTTATTGGAGCTGTTATTGGTACCGGCGGAAAAGTGATACAGGAAATACAAGCCGTTACCGGAACTACCATAGTAATTGAAGAGGTTGACAACAAAGGCATAATAGACATCTTTGCTGAAAACCTTGATTCAATTGAGGCAGCTCGAAAATGGATAGAAACAATTATTGAAGTGCCCGAAGTTGGTAAAATCTACAAAGGAAAGGTAAAATCAATAGTTGAGTTCGGTGCATTTGTAGAAATTCTGCCCGGCAAAGAAGGTTTGTTGCATATTTCGGAAGTAGACTGGAATCGTATAAACAGCCTCGAAGGCGTGATAGAAGACGGTGACGAAATAGAAGTGCAATTGCTTGACGTTGACCAGAAAACAGGCAAGCTTCGTTTGTCCCGAAAAGTTCTGTTGGAAAAACCCGAAAATTACGTCGAACGCCCTCCCCGAGAACGAAGCGAACGCGGAGACAGAGGCGGCGACAGACGAGGCGGTGATAGAGGTGACAGACGCGGTAGAGATGACAGGCGGTATGACGACAGACGCGGCGGAAGAAGATAAATAGAAATTTTATAATATATTTTTAAAAAGAAAAATTTGAATTGTAAAAAAAAAAATGTATTTTTGCGGTTGATAATTAAACAAAAAATTACGTCATGAAAAAAGTGTATTTATTTTTAGGAATAGCGCTGGTATACAGTTTTTTGGCGATAGCTATGAACAATAAAATTTCAAAAGAAAAACTGGAAGGCAAATGGAACGTCAGAATTGCCGACGCACCAGAGGGTTATCAAGATTATCTGTTGGAAATAACTGAAGATGAGGGTGAATACAAAGCCAATATACTTTTTGTTGGTTCAAACAGACGAATCCCAAACCGGACGCTTACATATAAAGATGGTAAACTGTCCGGTATTTTTGTAATAGATGGCGAACACATCGAAGTTACCATCTGGGAAGAAAAAGGAGTAGTGCAGGGCTCTGCGAAAAGCAACTGGCTTGGAACTGCCAAAATAACTTTTACCCGTCCGAAAGATTAACAATTGTATGAGTTAAAATCTAAACAATAAAAAAACAGTGAAAAAATTAAGTTTATATTTATTAGCAATGGCAACCATCTTCTCGGCTTGCCAAAACCACAATGTATTGACCGAAGCTGAAAAAGCTGCCGGCTGGCAGTTGCTCTTCGACGGCAAAACCCTTAATGGCTGGCGCGATTACAACGGAACAGAAGTAACAGGCATTTGGGTAGTTGAAAACGGCACATTAGCCGCATTAGGTCAAGGTGCAGACGAGTTCGGATATATCGTCTCAGACAAAATATACGAGAACTTCATACTCTCGTATGACTGGAAAATATCTCACGGCGGCAACAGTGGAGTATTTTACCACGTTGTAGAACGACAGCACGTTAGCGTGCCATACGCCACAGGACCGGAATATCAAATACTTGATGATATCGGTTTCCCTGAAAAACACCCTGAATTTACTCTCCAAGACTATTATCGTGTTGGCGCAAATTACGCAATGCATCCGCCTGACGCAGAAAAGATTAAGCTAAAGCCGTCAGGAAAATGGAACAATTCCAAAATAATTTTCGACAACGGACACGTAGAACACTGGCTCAACGGTGAAAAAATATTGGAATTTGAAGCGTGGACAGAAGACTGGTTTAGCCGTAAAAACAGCGGTAAATGGGACGATTTTCCAGAATACGGAATAGCGCGAAAAGGAGTATTTTCCTTGCAAGACCATGGCGACCGTGTCTGGTATCGCAACATGAAAGTCCTCGAACTGCCACGCCAACCAAAAGGAGAGGTATCTCTTTTCAACGGCATAGACCTGCACGGATGGGAAATATACGGAACTGAACTGTGGTACGTAGAAGACGGATTGCTCATCTGCGAAAGCAGTCCGCAAGGCAATTATGGATATCTCGCAACTCGCAGCTATTACAATGATTTTGACCTGACGCTCGAATTTAAACAAGACGCCGATGGAAATAGCGGAGTTTTCTTCCGTTCGCACATACCAAGCGGCGTTAGAATACATGGCTGGCAAGTTGAAGTAGCTCCCCCGAATCATCATACAGGAGGTATATTCGAATCTTACGGACGCGGATGGCTTATCAGACCGTCAAGCGAAAAAGAAAGCGTGTTGAAAATGGGCGAATGGAACACTATGCGTATACGCGTTGTTGGCAACAAGGTAACAACTTGGCTAAACGAAGTCGAAATGATAGACCTGACCGACGATACAATAGGCAAAGCTCAAGGACGTATAGCGTTGCAAATTCATGATGGAGGCGGAATAAAAGTTTCGTGGAGAAATATAAAACTGACAGAACTATAAATTAAAAGTTAAAATGTTAAACATATTATTACAAACTGGATATCCGGAAGATTTAGTACCCAGCGCATTAGATCTGCCTACACAGGTTAGTATGCCGCTGTGGGACCTCGCTATGAAAGGCGGATGGATTATGATACCTATCGCAGCGCTGTCAGTAGTTGCTGTATACATATTTGTAGAAAGATATTTTGCTATCAATAAGGCGGCTAAAACAGATGAAAATTTTATGAACCGCATAAAGGACTACATCCACGATGGCAAATTAGAATCAGCGCTATCATTGTGCCGGTCTACCGACAGCCCAATTGCAAGAATGATAGAAAAAGGCGTGCAACGTATAGGACGTCCGCTAAGCGACATAAATACGGCAATCGAAAACGTTGGTAGATTGGAAGTATTCAAGCTCGAACGTGGATTACCCGCTTTAGCCACAGCAGCCGGAGGAGCGCCCATGCTTGGATTTCTAGGAACAGTTACAGGCATGGTAAGAGCCTTCTACGATATGTCTATGGCTGGTAACAATATAGACATCGGGCTGTTGTCTTCGGGTATATACGAAGCAATGGTTACCACGGTAGCAGGATTGATTGTCGGAATTATTGCATATTTTGCATATAACATATTGGTTGCAAACGTCGAAAAAGTTGTAAACGACTTGGAAGCGCACACAACCGAGTTTATGGACTTGTTAAACGAACCGGTGAAATAGTTTTCAGAGATAATCAAAATAGAAATTAAAAAATAAAAAAATGGCAATTCGTTCTTCAAATAAGATACTTCCGTCGTTCAGTATGTCGTCGATGACAGACTTGGTCTTCCTATTGCTTATATTCTTCATGATTACATCAACGTTAGTAAGCCCCAATGCGTTAAAATTGCTGCTTCCGCAAAGCAACAATCAAACGCAAGCACGAGCTATCACAAGCGTATCAATTGACCGAAACTTAAATTATTTCATTGAAACACAGCCGGTAGCATCGTTGGCAGAACTCGAAAGACAATTGCAAATAAGACTTATGGATGTTCAAGACCCAACTATATCACTGCATACCGAAAGAACCATTACAATGGAAGAAGCAGTAAAGGTAATGAACATTGCTGTAAACAACAGATGGAAAATGATTTTGGCAACATCGCCCGAACGTAGAAGATAGTTTTTAGTTTCAATATTATTATGGCAAAACAACCGGTAAAACATCGTAACGGATTAATTGGCACCACCGTTTTTCACGGGATACTTATACTGTTGTTACTGTTACTCGCATTTCGTACCCCGTTGCCACTGCCCGAAGAAGAGGGTATTTTGGTTGAATTTGGCGTTACTGCCACCGGAACAGGCAGAATACAACCACGAATGAACGACCCCGCTACTGCCCAGCCTCAGCCATCGCCTGCCAATAGAGCGCAACAACAAAATCTCACTCAAGACTTTGAAGACGCCGCTGCTATACCATCGGCTCAAACCCCAAGTCAAACAACCCGCGAAGCTTCTGCAACAACGCAAACTACTGCGCCGGTAGAACAAACCAGAGAGCCAGAACGTACCCCAGACCAACGTGCAATGTTTCGAGGAGCTGGCGACCAGTCGAGTACGGCAACAAGTCAAGGCGCTGCCGGAGGAACAGGAAATCAAGGAGCCCCTACCGGAGCTCCTAATGTGCATAGTTATGGAGATGGAATAAATGTAGGCGGCGGACTTGCCGGACGCGGAATAATTGGAACAATGCCAAAACCATCATACGACGTTCAAGAACGTGGAGTAGTTGTAGTTGAAGTTACGGTAGATAGCGAAGGAAATGTTACTAACGCAAGAGCCGGAGTAGCCGGAACAACAACTTCTAACGCAACACTGCGCGATGCAGCGTTAAGAGCCGCGCGCCAAACAAAATTTGCGCGTAACCCCAACGTAGTGCAACAAACAGGCACAATAACATATAATTTCGTATTGCGATAACTAAGGGAGATGCGTTGATTTAGGGATGATTAACAAGTCTAAAATAAAATTAATACGCTCTCTTGAGCAAAAAAAATTTCGCGATATACATCAACTGTTCGTTGTTGAAGGAGACAAAACAGTGCGTGAAGTTATCAATTCTGCGTTGACTGTATACTGTGTATTAGCAAGAAAAACATGGATAGAACAGGCTTCAAAACAAATAATTTCAAAAGTACACAACATCATCATAGAAATTGATGAAAAAGAACTTTCTCAAATAAGTTTTTTGAAAACGCCAAATCAAGCGCTGGCAATAGTTAGAGTGCCACATCATCTTATCGATTTTAGTAAATTAACAAACGAAATATGCCTGTATCTTGACAATGTGCAAGACCCGGGAAATTTAGGAACAATAATTCGTTTAGCAGACTGGTTTGGTATAGAAAGCGTAATCTGCAGCGAAGGATGCGCCGACCCGCTAAGCCCAAAGTCCGTACAATCATCTATGGGTGCAATAACTCGAGTAAAAACATACAAGGAGCCTGCAAATTTTTTACAGAAGCTAAAAGAATATGAGCCCGATTTTCCCGTTTACGGAACTTTCTTAAACGGTGAAAACATATACAACGCCCAATTAGCAACTAAAGCAATGATTGTAATGGGAAACGAATCAAAAGGAATTAGCAATAACACAGCAAATTATGTAAACCGACGTCTGTTAATACCAAAATATCTGCACAACAAGAACAACAGTCAACAAACCGCCGAATCATTAAACGTCGCAGCAGCAACCGCCATCGTGTGTTCTGAGTTTAGAAGAAGAATTGAAAGTTGTTTGACGATGAGCGTTTGATGTATGAACCATATGACTTTGGCAACGCGCTTGACAATAAATTGAAAAAAAATAGAAAAAATGAAATTTTATAATAAATATGAAGCCGACCGTTATATGCTTGCTACAGAGACAATTGGTGTGCAAGAAGAAATAGAAGCTAAAGCCCCTGTTATCATTTCAGCCAGTCGCTCAACTGATATACCTGCCTTTTATTCGCAATGGTTTATCAACAGGCTAAAAGCAGGTTATCTGATTTGGACTAATCCATTCAATCAAAAACCGATGTACGTTTCGTTCAAAAACACAAAAGTCGTTGTTTTTTGGTCAAAAAATCCGAAACCAATAATGCCGCTTCTAAAAGAATTGGACGACAGAGGCATACATTATTATTTTCAATTTACGCTGAACGACTACGACAGTGAAGGCTTTGAGCCGAAAGTGCCACCTTTGAGCGAGCGAATAGAAACTTTTAAGGCATTATCCGCACAAATAGGCAAAGAAAAGGTTATTTGGCGTTTCGACCCGCTTATTGTAACGCCTGCGCTGACGCCGCGCGAATTGCTGAAAAAGATATGGAACATTGGCAATCAAATAAAAGGATGCACGAATAGGCTTGTTTTCAGTTTTATAGATATTAATGCCTACAAAAAAGTGCAACGCAATATGATAAAGGAAAGTACTGTTTTCGATAAAGAAACGATTGAAGATTCAGAATTTACTACCGGACAGATGTTTGAAATAGCCGATGGATTAATGAAAATACGTAGACGCTGGGAGCGCGAAGGCTGGGAAATATCAATAGCATCATGTGCCGAGCAAGTTGATTTGAAACGATTTGATATTGAACATAATCGCTGCATAGACGGCGAATTGATGAAACAGATATTTGCGCATGATAAGGATTTAGTTTTTGAAAAACTTAAAGACAAGGGACAGCGTAAAGACTGCGGCTGCACTGTTAGCAAGGATATAGGAATGTATAACACTTGTCCGCATTTTTGCATATATTGCTATGCAAATACTTCAAGAGATACAGTGTCAAAAAATAGGAAAGTATGCGACGAAAACAGCGAAAGTATAATA
>Ga0099364_10010980_pt1 | contig 12416 bp, 8 predicted proteins | sample TergutTh196P3_FD_73070 | JGI IMG/M metagenome (GOLD analysis project Ga0099364, IMG submission 73070) | Microcerotermes parvus P3 segment gut microbial communities from Pointe-Noire, Republic of the Congo - Th196 P3 | ecosystem: Host-associated > Arthropoda: Insects > Digestive system > Gut ... | reverse complement strand
GGCTGGCGACTACTTTTTCGACATGCTCGCGTGTGGGGTTTTGCGTTCTGGAATAATCATAACCCGTGCTTTGCCCAACGCAGGGGTGAGCAAAAGTAGCGGATTGATATATGGGAACCGCAACCGCACCGGTGGAATGGGATTTGTCCCTCGCGGCGTGGACACAGGCAGTTTCTAGTTTCATAGGTTCTTCCTTTTATACATATTAATACAGATAATTCTGAAACTGTAAAGGGCTCAATGTTGTAATCATTCTAAAATTACGATGAAATGTAGATACAGATGTAGGGCATGGTTTTGGGAAAAGCATAGCTCAAATTATAAATTTTTAACTATACTTAAGAGAATTAACTTTTAGTGAAAGATATATGTGCTGTGTGGTTTGACCATCATCATAATCGAAGTCAAATAACTCCTTTATGCGTTGAATGCGATAATTTACTGTGTTTTTATGCAAATGCATTATTGAGCATGTTTTATTTATACTCTTACCCTGTTCGAGATAGGTTAGCAATGTTGTATAAAAATCCGATCGGTTTTGCAAATCGTAGTATTCCAGTTTTTCTACGATAGGGTGAAAGTATTTCTTGCAGGCTAATTTTTCATTACACTCAGTCAACCAGTCTGTGTATTGATAATCTTTATAAGAATGAACCAAATTCGTTGGATTTAAGCGCTCGCCAAAGGTGATTGCTCGTTCAGCTTGGTTAAGATAATCTTTAAAGTGAAATAAGTTATTGAATTGCTCGCTGATGCCTGCCTTAAGATCAGAACGGATGCAGAATTGAGATAGAACTCGAATTAATTGCGAAAACGTACCTTCAAGCAGAACAACAATCCTAAATTCATAGATGATGTGTTTAACAGAATTAAAAGAAGGAGTATTAATTGTGTTATTAATATATTGTATGACTTTCTCATTTCTGTTATGCGTGTCGATTAAGAAAACCTGATAATTATCAGCTCTTTTCCAGCTTTGAGTTAAAAGTCGGTAATCCAGTTCAAGTTCATCCTTAATGCCACCGACAATCAAATCCTTGAGTATTTCACTATAATCGCCCTGTGAGGCACCCGGCATATTATTACTAAGTTTCATCAAGGTTAGATCGACAATCCTTTTCATAATCGTAAGGTCTTCATCAGATAAATCCCTGTTTGTAGCTAGAAGGCCATAATAACTATAGACGACCTTTCCATTGGTAACAGGCCATACATAATAAGCTTTACCATTGATTTTTTTATAGTAATGATCACCTGAATGAATAAGATCTTTTACAATGTCCTGCAAATTACTGGGAATATATTTTGTACTCAACTGTCCCTGAGAAATGGATGAGTCCCACAAGTCTATTTTTGTTTTTCCCGCTCCGCGAGCAGATAAAATACGGTGGGAGTAATCCGAATATGCAATGTGATTACCGAAAAGTGCATAGATATGATCTACAAGGGCTTCAATAAAATTATCCTTTAGGAAGAAAGGGTATAATCGAGCCAGCTCCCAGTTCAACTGTGCCTGTTTCTTTAATTTGGACTCGACTATACCGTAGATTTGGCTGACAGTGTACTGTTTGTCTTGTATCAGAATTATATTGACATTTTCGTCCGGCAGAGAGATGGTATCACCAATTATCATGTAACAGTTCCCGGGAGAAAGAGCGTCTTTTTTAACGCAATCGCTTTGCATCAGCAATATTGTGTATGGCTTTGGCAAAGTGTTGTCCAGTGTGATAGCTTCGATGTAAGTGTCCTCTGCCACTTTAACGCAAGCGGCAAAATGCTCCTGCATCCAACTAGCTATTTCAGAAAACTGTATAAAAACCCCCATCATCTGTTTTCGTAATTATACATCATCAGTGATGGTATCACAAGTGCACAAATTCATAACGGGGATCCTGCATGGTGTATACTTTCTTTTTATCTATACCGAAATCGCAGCTCTCAGCGCTTCTTCAATTGCCTTATTAGCTTTCCCAATTTTCAAAGCATCACCTATCAGGTAAATCTCTTTTACCTTATCTTTGATTTTATCTTCTAGAGGATTGTAAGCCTTTGCTCCTAAAGCCAAAACAACACTGTCAAAACCTTTTAATTCAAGTTTTACACCATCTTTTTCACCTATCACTCCGTCTGCAAGAATCTCGGTAACTTTTGTACTTGTCATAAATTGGACGCCTGATTCATTCAGCTCTTTCATAAGAGTTAACTTTACACCCATCTGAACATCAGTAGCTATATCCGGAAGCATTTCAACTATTGTGACATTACGGAAATGTTCTCCAAGGAAAGCAGCCGTTTCCGCTCCGGTCATCCCGCCGCCTATGACAAGGACTTTTTTTCCTGTTTTGACTAATCCATCTAAAACATCAGTAGCCATTAAAACATTGTCGCTTTTTATTCCCTTGATTTCCGGAACAAGAGGTACGCTCCCGGTAGCAAGAATTACAGCATCAGGTTTTTTACTTCCGATAAGGTCCGGATTTACTTCTGTTTGTAAATGATATTCAACCCCATACTTTTTTCCCATTGTGGTATAGAATTTTAAGGCGGCAAGGATTTCGTGCTTTACTGGTGGAATAGCTGCAATACGGAAATGTCCTCCCAGTTTTGCAGATTTTTCATATAGGGATACTTTGTGACCCCGCTTTGCTGCTATCCATGCAGCGTATAAACCGGAAGGCCCACCCCCCACAACCATCACATTTTTGGGAGTAGCGGTTTTCTCCAATTTTAACTCACCTTCAAACCCGACAAGTGGATTAACCAAACAACTAATCTTAAAATTCTTTTCTAGTTCAGTTAAATAACCACCGCAAGATTGTAAACAGGCAATACAGGGAGATATTTCATCGATTAGACCTGCTGCAACCTTATTTGGCATTTCCGGATCAGCTATGGACTCTCTGCCGAAGGCAATTAAATCAGCATTTCCTGCAAGAAGTATATCTTCTGCAATGTATGGAGAGTTAATTCTTCCTACAGCAATTACAGGTACGTTTACCGATCGTTTTATACGACCGACATTTTCCTGATTAAAGCCTGGGGCAAATTCTGCAGTGACAGTCATCATATGCACACTTTTATAGGTGCTGACTGTAACATCAACAGCATCTACACCAGCTGCCACTATATTCCTAGCGATTGCAGAAACCAGACTGGTATTAAGGCCGCCGTAAACAAATTCATCTGAGCTTATTCTAAAGAGAATAGGATAATCGGAGCCAACTTTACTTTTAATGTTTTTTATTATTTCCAGAGGAAATTTCAATCGGCCCTGAAAATCCCCGCCAAACTCATCCATTCTCTTATTGGCATGGGGAGACAGGAATTGAGCAATCAGATACCCATGACCGCCGTGAATTTCTACTGCATCGTATCCTGCCTTTTTCGCCCTTACTGCTGCGTCTCCAAACTTTTCAATCAGTTCATAAATCTCAGGAACCGAAAGCTCGTGAGGAGTAAAATCTACAACAGGACAGGCTACCGAAGAGGGTGCTACCGGCATTTCTCCGCCTATTAACATGGGGTTTGACTGTCTGCCGGCATGATGAAGCTGTACTGCAATCTTAGCACCGTATTTATGCACTTCATCTGTCAGTTTTTTCAAACCGGGAATGAATTCGTCATCCCAAATTGCCAATTGATAAGGCATGGCTTTTCCAAGAGGATCTACTGCAGTTATTTCCTGGATTAATAGTCCAAACCCACCTTTTGCTCTGGTTACATAATAATCATGTAGCTGAGGAGAGACATAACCGGAGGGATCAGCGAAATCAGTACCCATCGGGGGGACCGTAAAGCGGTTTTTTACCTCCATTTTCCCTATTTTTATTGGTGATAATAATTTCTTAAAGTTCATAACATATCTCCTTGTTAATTAGGCGGTTCCTGGATTGCTTGTATTGAAGCGTACTTGAGCGTTTTCCTTGACCGTTTTTAGTACATATTCGCTGCGGGCATTCATATCCACGCCTTCCTGAAGCCTCTTATGGGCGGCTTCCAGGGCAACACGTCCTTTAAATTCTTGTATGAAAATCTCCTTCTTTCATTGTAATATTTAGCTAACAAGCGCCGCATCGCCACGCTAAAGATTGGCAGCACGCCTTGTTTTTAAATTTTCCAAAACCTCAGGCATCTTTTTATCCAGATTATTAACCAATACAAGGATAAAAAGAATAAAAAATGTTACTGCGCCCATTGTTGTCACTGCATGTGTGACGCCTCTGAGTGCGGAAGGTGTCTGCACGGCAAGAGTACCGTCAAAACCTGCGATAGACATTATGAACAAACCTATTGCCTGAGTAGCAGCCTGTCCGATTTTTTGTGCAAATGAGACTGCGCTGAATGCAAGTCCTTCCGTTCGCACGCCATGTTTCCATTCTCCGTATTCAATGGTTTCAACAAGCATCGCATACATTAACGTAATAAAGGGTACCAGAGCAAATGACCTTATTGTTACGATGATCAGGTTCCTGGCAACCGGTACAGGATCAATACTGTGCAAGAAGAATAATAACGCAGCTATAAAGGTACTTACAGCGATTACAAGCCTTCTGTTTCGTATACGTTTTGCAATGGTAATGAATATTGGGATGCCTATAATCATCGGAAGTAAGTTTGCCATGCCAAATATACCGTTCAGGTTAGCATCTCCCATCACATGTGCATAAAGATATATCATGTTTGCACCAAGGCCTTGGCTTGTAAAAAACATAACAATGGAGAAAACCATAAGCAGCCAGTATTTATTGGTTACGAGCAGACCCAATTCTTTTTTAAGGTTTCTTTTTTCTTGTACTTTTTCGACCTTCTCCATTTTAATAGTTACTACACGCTCTTTCACATTCTTTGCACCAAGTAACATGCATATGACACCAATTCCTGAATAAATTGAATACACATAGATAAAGGCGCGCATATTAAACCCAAATGCCGTAATTAAAGGAATTTGGACTATTGCTCCTAATAAAGAGCCAGCCATATTAACCATTGGCAGTAAACCACTAAGAGATTTTAAAGAGCCGGGGTTGCGGGTCATGCGTGATATTAACGAGGCCAAAGGAACGGCCACTGCTGTATTTATGAAAGAATATGTCAAGGTATACATAACGGCGCAATAAGCCATTTTCCCTGCCATTGAAGTATCGGGAACGGTAAAGTTTAATACTGTAGCTATACCAAGGGGCAAGCCCATTCTGAAAAACCACGGCAGACATTTACCTATTTTGCTTTTGGTTCGGTCAACAATAGCGCCCATCATTGGATCGGTCAAAGCATCAATGATTCTTCCAAAAAGAAAAATAGCACCTGCAAATGCGGCAGGTAGACCAACAAAATCTGTATAAAACCATGCGATAAACATGTTCACAGTCGTGATCGTAATCGAATGGCCAAACCCGATGACGCCATAGGAAAGGAACTCTTTTTTCGGCAGAGGATTATAATCGTTGCCTATAGTATTTTCGCTCATATAAGTATCTCCTGTTTATAAGTCAATCGCACATGCCGTAAAAAAACCGACGCGCTCGATATCACCTGCCTGACCTATGGTGAGGCAGTCTTTAATCACCTTAGCAAACGGATAAGCATTGCATATCCTGTCAGCCAAATCTTTTTCCGGTGTCGTGCCGTACGATACGATGACGGTATCGGCTTTGATTTCCTGCATTTCACCGTCCTTTCCCTCAATGAGCACACTGTCACTTTTAAACTCAAGGACCTTCTTCCCCGTTAACAGTTTAACTTTGTATTCATGCAGTTTTTTAATAAAGCCATATGGTTGGGAATAAAAGCTTCTCATAATTTTCATCCCTTCCTTTTGTTTCGCCCGGCATCATCTGAGCTAAGTCTGTCAGAATACAAAGATTCCTTTTACTATTTCCCCATTGATCGATTTTCTGAACAGCTCTTCGACATCGTCGAGGGACCCGGTACTGTATGGAATTTTTTTAATGTCAAACTGTCCGTTTTCAACAGCTTTTATCGAAAATTCATACATGCCGGGCTGACTGCCCTCAGAGCGCCCACCTTTTACCGTTAAGTCTTTAAAGCTCAGCTTGGACCAGTTTACCTCTGTGGGAGCATCATCGAACGGTGTGCCGAAAGCTACGATAATACCTCCGTTTCGCACGTATTCGACGGTCTGCACCTGTGCTTTTCTGTTGCCTGAGCATTCCAGCGCGGTATCCGCACCTATGCCGCCGGTGATCTCTGTAATTTCCTTCACGATATCGTCCTTCATCGGGTTCAGGATTATATCTGCCAGACCGTTTTCTTTGATGCAGTTGATTCGCACGTCCGAAACCTCGGTTGCAATCAGTCGATGAACACCCATGGCCCTTGCCCAGATCATGGTTGCAAGGCCGATGACACCGGCTCCCGATACCACAACGGTATCGCCGAGCTTGCAGTCTCCCAGCCGTGCTGTATTCAGTCCGCATGCTATCGGCTGAAACAGAGTTCCTTCTTCATCGCTGATTTTTTCCGAAATCGGGATCATCTGATAGGGATACACCTTGACATACTCTGCATAGGCACCATATGCCGTAATACCTACACAGTTGTATACAAGGCATCGGTTATACTCGTGCCGCATGCAGAACTCGCACTTGAAGCAGTGGATATATGGACTAACTGTGACGCGTGTGCCGGTTTCCCATCCGGTGACGTTTTTACCTATTTCTACGATTTCACCTGTAAATTCATGCCCCAGCAGCATTTTTTCCAAGCCGAACCGCGCAGGTCCCTGCTGGTAAAATCTCAGATCACCACCGCAGATTCCGCAGGCTCTCACCTTTAACAGTACTTCATTGTCGCTGATAACAGGCACGGGTATTTCTTTGATATCGAATTTATTTTGCCCGACCAGTACGACCGCTTTCATAGCTTCCATCTGAAACTACCTCCATATCTAGTATTTTAAGTTGAGAGATATAATCAAGCTTCCCCGAATGCGGTGTATGGTTCGCCGTTTTCAGTCGCAGGCAGTGACCAGTTGCCCAGCGGGAAAGAATAAATCATGGGATCCGTCAGGACATTCACGATAACGGGTTTTCTGTTTTGCTTCGCTGCCTCATATGCCTTTTCCAGTGCAGGTACGATATCCTCTGGGTTTTCCACATAGTATCCCGGCAGCCCGCCGAACCCTTCGCATACCTTTTCTATGTGCAGCCCGCCGGCAAAAAACGAACCGCTTGTTTCTCCACGACCGTAAATACGGCGCTGATCTTGAAAGACAGTGCCCCAAGCACCATTGTTGCTCAGGACAATGACGGTAGGTACGTTTTCCCTTGCAAGCGTTTCCAGTTCGGCTGTCCCGTAACCCAGAGCGCCGTCGCCCATGCAGGGAATCAACAGGGTCTTATCAGGACTTGCCACAGCCGCCCCTAGACAAAGCGACAGCACCATGCCCATTGCCGAGGCATATTCCATAGCATTGAACCATGACAATAACTGACCGGGATATGTCAGAATCATGCCTTTGGACATCCATGCCATTACGGTAAATATGACGCAGTCACCGCCGTCCATTCCGAGTATCGTGTCTTTGCCAATTCCCTTTTTTAGCATAAAGTCCACAGCGGTCTGCGCGAGGTAAACCTGATTTACCGGTTTGTCTTTCGCATGTTTTTCCGCCGTTGCCATCAGCATCACATCTTGCTGCTCTCTTCTTTCAAAAAGCTGTTTCACCCAGGCCGAATAATCCGGGAACTTGAATCCTTTCAGCGCCTGAATCAGCTGCTGTAAAACGAGTTTTGCATCTCCGGGAAGACCGGCTTCAACCGGCCACGAACGACCAAAATCCGATGTGTCAGGAAAGATGGAAATAATTTTTCCAGTATGCATGTCCGCCGATCCGTCATTTTTTACTCCGGTGTTGGCTTTCCCTATGGCCAAGACAACATCTGCGTCTGCTGCAACACCGATCACGCCTATGTTAAGCGGGTGCGGCCCCAGATTGCCTCTGCACATCTCTACGGGAATGCCGGTCAACTCCACCAGTTCTTTCAGTTCATCGCGAATATCCGATGCGTCGCCCATTCGTCCAATAAAAATGACGGGTTTCTCAGCGCTTTTAAGAAGACTGGCTGCCTTTTCGACTGCTGTCGGATCCGCCAGTGTTTTGACTATATGCGGGGTTGTGACATACGGTTCCATATCGGAAGCTGCGCACCGCATTTTTATTACATCCTGACATATCTCGATGTATGCGGCTCCTGGCACATTGGATTGCGCCTGCGTGAACGCCCATGAAATCGCCTGGGGTATTCTTTCGACTTTTGAAACGTTGAATGCAGCTTTGGTACATGCGCTTTTTGCAATAGCGATCTGATCCAGATCCTGCATGCCGCGCATCCCGCTCACATCGGATCGCGTGGCACCGGCAATAATGACAACTGGTATTTCGGAAAAGGAAGCCTGCATCATGCTGTAATGTGCAATGCCGATGTACCCGGCGGTCAGCAGTGCAACACCGACTTTGCCGCTTTGAATCGCAAAGCCTGTTGCGGCTAGAACGGCACCTTCTTCGCTGCGGCAGCCCACAATCCGGATTCCGCGGCTATGCAGTACAGAAAGCAGGGAAACGAGAGAGTTTCCGGAAAGAGTAAAAACAGCTTTTACTCCCTGCTCTACCAGGGCATCAGCCACCAGTTCAAAGCCGTAGGGATTTTGGGGGTCTCCATACAACAGATCCTTCTCCATTTTTTCACCTCCGTTACAATATGTATTTGCTTTCAGTATGACTCAACCGCTGGTCTTGTAAATGTGTTGGTAACTTAAAAATTTGCAGCAATGGTTGTGATGTCATCACGAAACCTGACTTAACCCAGCGTGGGTTTGGATACCTGAATTTGCAATACCGAAACTGGACTATATGGTAAATACGCCAATAGCAGAGATATGGACATGGTGGCGCACTTTGCATCTACCAAACGACTAGAGTTTACTAAGAAAAATTGGTATATTACACTTTAGAGGGAGAATTCGATGGTTAGAGTTGTAGCACCAAATTATATCAAAGCCGAGCATATAGCTGCGGTTGAACCGCTCTTTAGAGAGATAATTGAAGCCACAAAAAAAGAGCAGGGCTGTATTGAATACCGGCTTTATGTGACAGATGATGAGCCGGGGTTTTATGTATTTATTGAAGAGTGGGAATCCATGGAGGATTTACAGAACCACTTTGCAACTGAACATTTTAAGCGTATTGTGCCGCAAATTAAAAGCTTCTCGTCAAAAGGCGGTACAGCCTGGGTGTTGAAGGAATTTAAGTAAGGAGATCTTACCTCATAGGCGGTACAAAGGCCCAGGTGGGGTCATTTCGTGCCCAGGTATTATACGAAAGATTATCTTGTAAAAGGTTATAAGTATCCCTGCCATTCTGCAAATGCGTCAGCATTGCACCGGCGCCCCTTGCTATAGCTGCATAAGAATACGCATAATCCTGATTACTAAAATTGTCTCTTACAACAGTGTTATTCATTTCGACTATATCATTCCAATATCGTGTCCAATTGCCATCGGAATAATAATCCCCTTCTTTATCGGTAAAGGGCCACCAGTACCCTGCCGCGCTAAAGGTGGGGAGCTCCCTGAATCTATTAACGGTGAACCTTCCTATGTTATCACGCAAGAGGGCGGCATTAGGTATATCTAGGTGCTGGCGGGCTATATGTGATACAGAAAGAACCATAAAATCATGCATCCACGGGGCGAAAACTAATCCGCCGGGCCAATCATTATTTCGGGCGGAACCGCCCCAAATCACTGCGTTTAAACCATGCCCCCTTGCCGCATCATTCCTCCAAAAGTACCAATCCATGTTATTGATCAACTTGGACTTAAAGTATGCCTTCTCTCTATCTCCATCATATGCAATCGCCGCTGCATCGGAAATAGTACGCAGGCCCCAGGCGACTGCCCGTAACTCACCGGTGATCCTTCCGAAACTTCTGTTCAGTCCCGGTCTGAAACTTTCATCGGCACTGCGGACTTGGCTAAAATACAGGTTGAATCCAGCCCAGTAATAGAGCTCGTCCAGAAACCAGCGCTCTCCGGTTATCAAATAAGGAATATAAACCAAGGAAGGTTGATGAGCCATATCCGGAAACCAGCCGCCGCGGCTTACTTCCCCAATAGACGGAAGAGCATTATTATTTAGCCAATAAAAACTTTCCCTGTCATCTATGGATACTGTGCGTCCATAAAAGCTATTTCCCGGATCATCTTCCCTGTAATGAATGGGAATGGATCCGGACATTTCGCCGTTACCCAACATAATTTCCCGCATACGGTTATCCATGGTCAAGAGGTATAATGCGGTCCATCTTGGGAGCATGCCTATATCCGCCCGGCCTCCTCCTTCGGGCATATACATGCGTATGGTTCCACTTCCCATGATATCCTTGTCAGTGTTTTCTCTCTGCCAAGTACTATAATAGGTAGCGATGGCGCTTTCATTTATTTCCAAAGAAGTATCATAAGGCAGGATCATCCCGGTTGAGATCATATAGGAGAGGTCAAAACGTATCTCTATTTCAGGTGGCTCTTCCCCCAGCCATAATACCTTCCGCCATCTAGAAGAGTTGTTATGTTGAAAACTAGCTTTACTGTAAACTTCGGTTAGGTTTTCATTTCCTTGGCTGATGGACAATGCGTAGTTTACATTTCCCCTTGAGTTCAAGTTTATATTTTCTATTGTGTGAGATATTCTGATATAGGGTGTGCCGGGATACAACCGTACTTCCCAGAGGGCGTTTAATTGATTGTTGAGATCTTGGCGAACAATGATCTCAGTGCATACATCACCCCTAAGCCAATAGTTTAGTTGATTCGATTCTATTATGGCTTCCCTCAGATCGGCAGTAAGCCCAAGCCCTGTAAGTTCCAAGACTGCTCCCACATCGGTGGAAAGGATTGCATTTCTATCCAAACCCTGTCCCGGGTTGCCTCCGCCTCTTGCAAGGGATAGAGTTACTTCTCCAAAAGCAGGCAATTGGGGAATACGCGCAGAGATTACCGCATGCCTGACAGAGCCATCGGGATAGGAGGATTTTACATCAAATTGGCTTGGCAAACTTAAACCGCCTGAACTTACGCTTACGGAGCGGCTTTGAGGAACATCACCCCTTCTAAAAACGTGACCAAAAGTTAATGGATAGTTCACACTGCTTATTCCTGATTTCTCCCTAATGACGACTCTTGTGATTTCGTCCCCGGGATTATTATCGAGACCCCCATCATCCGCCCCGCCGAATGTATCTCCACAAGCAGCGAAAACAAAGATAATTAGTGTAAACAGAATAATAAATATCGAAACCCGTTTAAATACATTATTCATATTAGTACTCACCTCATAGGCGGCACAAAGGCCCAGGTTGGGTCGTTTCGTGCCCAGGTATCGTAGTTAAGATGTTCTTTAATAAAGTTATAAACATCCCGGCCTCCATTCATATACGTCAACATTGCGTTAGCGCCTAATGCAATCGCAGCATAGGAATACGCATAATTCTGGCTGTTGAAATAGGTTAACGGATCAGCATTGTTTGTAAATTCGAGTATATCTGCAGCATAGCGAGCCCAATTGCCATCTGTGTAAAAATTATTTGTTTTATCAGACAATGGTAATTGGTATGCTACACCCCGGTATGCGGGGAGTTGGATGAATCTATTAACAGTAAAGCTCCCGGCCAAATCCCGTAATAGTGCAACCTCGTTTATATCAGGATGTTTGCGCACCATATCCGACAATACCAGAACCATAAAGTCATGCTGCCAGGGTGAGATTATACTTCCGCCGGGCCAGCTTTGGGAAGGGCCGCCTCCGCCTATACTGGGCCAGAGAAAAGCATGTAGGCCATGCCCTCCGATGGCGGGGTCATTTCTCCAAATGAACCATTCCATATTATTGATTATCTTTGACCTAAAGTAATTTTTTTCAAGGTCAGTGTTAGGTGCTATGGCCGCCGCATCGGAAATGGTTCTCAAAGCCCAGGCACAGGCCCTTAGATCACCTTCAACCAAACCAAAACTGCCGTCATAATTTGTCCCGTTAAATCCCCGTCCGCTGCGATGGTAGGCTGCAAAAAACAAATTGTACCCTGCCCAATAGTAAAGTTCGTCCAGGAACCATTTTTCACCTGTGATTAAATAGGGGATATAAACCAGCGAAGGTTGATGGGCCCTGTCAGGATGCCAGCCGGTATCACCTGTTGGGCCAATTGACGGATTATTTGCATTTATCCAGTAAAAATCAGGCCGGTCATCTATGGAAACAGTACGACCATAGAACCTGTTTGTCGAAATATCCTCCCGATAATGGATGGGAATGGATCCGGACATTTCACCGTTGCCGAGCATAACTTCTCGCATCCGATTATCCATGGTCAATAGATATGTAGCTGTCCATCTTGGGAGTA
>Ga0099364_10010979_pt1 | contig 12416 bp, 6 predicted proteins | sample TergutTh196P3_FD_73070 | JGI IMG/M metagenome (GOLD analysis project Ga0099364, IMG submission 73070) | Microcerotermes parvus P3 segment gut microbial communities from Pointe-Noire, Republic of the Congo - Th196 P3 | ecosystem: Host-associated > Arthropoda: Insects > Digestive system > Gut ... | reverse complement strand
GCAGGTAAGGCATACGGCAGGCTTGTGCATGCGGTTTTTTTCAGCACCCTTTCGGGCGGTTATGAGGCCTGGCCCGCAGATTTGGATGTGCCCCTTTTTAATACCGAAAATTTTAATTCATTCATAAATAATGCAGGCTCGCCCGGGACAGGCGCGCAGTTTCCCATTCAGGAAATCAGGGACAATGCAGGCGCCATAGGCAGTATAACGGGCCAGCCGGATTCTGATTTGGTTTTGCGCAGACTGCATCTTTTTTCCATTTTTGACGGCAGGGCAGTCCCGGGTTTTGCGGCAGCAGCACTGTTGGCCGCGGGTCAGACGGATAATATTTATTTTGATCCTCAAAAGAGAAATATCCGCTGGGCTGATTACACCATCCCTGTTGATAAAGACGGAAAGGCCCTGCTCCGTTTCCGGGGCTCCCTTGACAGGTATCCAAACTACAGTATGTCCACGGTTCTAAAAAGCGCCGGGGATCATGCCGCCGGAATTACTCCTCTTCTGCCTCCTGAAAATTTTGAAAATGCATACGTGTTCTTCGGCCTTTACGCGCCGGGGCTTTTTGATACGTTTAACACTCCAATTTCTTCGATCTACCCCGGCATGGGCATGCATGTTACCATGCTGGATAATTTACTCATGGGGGATTTTATCAGGAAAATCCCTGACTGGATGGATGCCCTGATTGTTATCGCTTCGGTTGTACTGTCAGCACTCCTTGTTTTTTTCCTGCGCCGGGTCTCCATGGCCGCCGGCGGTTTAATTATCTCCCTGGCGGTGTTATGCGTTATTGGGTTTTGGTTTTTTAATGCCGGGTTTTGGGTACCCATGGCCGCGCCCCTGGCCGGTATGATTCTGACGTTCATTGCGGCGATCCTCTACAATTATGCCACGGAAGGCAGGGACAAACGTTTTCTTAAACAGGCATTCTCCCGCATTATTTCCCCGGCAATGGTAGATCAGATAATGACTGATCCGTCCATATTAAAACCGGGCGGCGAAAAACGGAAGCTTACCGCCGTATTTTCCGATATAGAGAATTATTCCGCCATAACTTCGGAGTTTCAGGATCAGTACGGAGGAGACGGGCCAGGACTACTGGTAGAAATGTTGAACATGTACCTTTGTGAAATGAGTGGCATTGTTCTTGCCAATGACGGAACCATAGACAAATACGGAGGGGACTCCATTGTCGCGTTTTTCGGCGCTCCTGTTCCTATGGAAGATCACGCCGTTAAAGCCTGCCGCAGCGCGGTGTTAATGAAAAAGCGTGAACCGGAAATCACAAAAAAAATTATGGACCCACAGGGCAAATTTTATGTTCCCACGAGCAAACTTATGGAAAAAAATATCATCCGCAGGGAGCGTCCCCTTTTTACAAGGTTTGGGATAAATACCGGAGATATGGTAGTAGGGTTTATCGGAATACCCGAGAAGATGGATTATACCGTCACCGGCAACGCGGTCAACATGGCATCACGGTTGGAGGGGGTGAACAAACACTACGACACCGGGGGAATTCTGATAAGCGAACACACAAGGGAGCGGATTGGGGATGAATTTGTTATTCGTACATTAAATAGAGTGAAGGTTGTCGGTATACCTATACCGTTCAGAATTTTCGAGTTACTGGACATACGAACCGAAGCCCCCCAGGAATTAATTGATAAAACTGAGGTTTGGGAAACGGCCTTTGCGGCCTATGAAAGCCGGGATTTCGTCAGAGCCGGGAACATTTTCGACGTATTGTATCAAAAGAATCCGACAGACGGCACGGCAAAATATTACCGGGATCGCTGTGTCAAATATGCTTCTTCCCCGCCGCCTGCCGATTGGGACGGAGTGGATAATCTCACAGAAAAATAATGGTAATATACAGCCGTATGTATTCACATCCGTTGATATTGGTGATACAATCATGTATATGAGGTCCATGCGTAAAATCCCCAGAATTGTTTTCTCTTTTTGTCTTCTGTTTTTGGCATTGCCGTTTTTCACCGGACATGCGGCAGCCCAGCAGGAAGAAGCGGAATTTGTTGACGGAATCGCCTGGATCATCCCAATCAAGGGTACCATAGAACCTTCCCTGGCTACTTTTGTAAGGAGGGAAGCCCGCAGAGCGATTGACCGGGGAGCGAATGTACTGATTTTTGAAATTGATACCTTCGGCGGCCGGGTAGATTCTGCCCTGCAAATCGCCTCCTTCATAATGTCAATACGAAATGCCAAGACTGTGGCATGGGTTACCTATGGTGAAGAATCCATGGGGGTTAGTTGGTCAGCCGGAGCGCTCATTGCCCTGGCCTGTTCAGAGATTTACATGGCTCCTGGAACATCCATTGGAGCCGTTGCACCAGTTGATGGTTCAGGTCAGCCCACCGACGAAAAGACTGTTTCGGCTGTACGATCCCAAATGAGAGCTCTTGCGGAACGGAATAATCATCCTGTGGGAATAGCTCTGGCCATGGTAGATTATGATGTGGAGCTCTGGGAAGTTGAGGTAAACGATCAGATAATGGCGCTCACTGTCAGTGAACTGGAACGCTTGGAAAGGGATATCAGAGACGAAGTAGACATTCATAAAATAAGGTATTCCGAAGTTGGGAAGCTTCTTACTCTGTCTGCCGGCGAGGCTCATCGTCTCGGCCTGACCGCAGGGCTTGCCGATAGCAGGGAAGATCTTCTTGTTATACTTGATGTACACAGCGAAATAGTTGAATCTTTTCCCAGCCTGGCAGACGATGTAATTTCTTTCTTCACTTCGCAAGGGGTGCAGATCATCCTGATTCTTCTGGGCCTTGTGATGATATTTATGGAAATTCAAAGCCCCGGTATAGGTGTTCCCGGAACGATTGCCATTCTTGCATTCCTGATCGTTTTTGGTTCCGGAGCGCTTTTGGGCCGGGTAGGTTCTCTGGAAATCATACTTTTTATTATTGGTGTCGGCTTGTTGGCAATAGAGATATTTGTTACACCCGGCTTTGGGCTGATGGGAATTTCCGGTATCCTAATCATAGGTACATCCCTGGTATTATCCATGCAGGACTTTGTCATTCCCGAATTTGACTGGGAATGGGATCTTTTAGGACGTAACGTTATGGTAGTTTTTATTAGTATTCTGGCGTCGATAGTAGGTATAGCGATCATTGCTCTTTTAAGCCCGAAGATAAAGATCTTTGACCGGCTAATGCTTAAAACTGCAATCACAGGAACCTCAGGCGGGCCAGACCCGGATTTTTCTGCAGATAAAGCCCAGGCTGAGGGCAGTGTGTATAATGTATATGATGAAGAAAATTTTTCGGCTCTGGTTGGGAAGATAGGCACCACAGATTCCATTCTGCGGCCTTCCGGCAGAGCGTTGTTTGAAGGTAATGTTTACACCGTAGAAGCTGACGGAGAATTTATTGATGCTGGCAGGGGAGTAGTGGTTACCCGGGTAAAAGGCAATAGAATCATAGTTAAAAGAGTATAATTAATTATAAGGAGTTCTAGTATGGAAGCTATCATTATTCTCTATGGTCTAATCGGTATTGTTGCGATTATTTTTCTTGTTCTGTTCTTCCGCTTTTTCGGCCTCTGGTTCAGGGCGCTATTGTCCGGAGCTCATGTAGGTATGGGGCGGATTATCGGGATGTGGATCAGAAAAGTTGATCCCAATGTAATTGTAGATTCCCGGATCATGCTTTCAAAGGCCGGGATCGATATTTCTTCCGATATGCTGGAAACACACTTTCTTGCAAGGGGAGATGTCAGGAAAGTCAGCCGGGCTCTTGTTGCCGCCGACAAGGCAAATATCAATCTGCCCTTTCAGCGTGCCTGTGCAATAGACCTTGCCGGACGGGATGTGTATGAGGCAGTAAGAACCAGCGTTAACCCCAAGGTGATTGACTGCCCCGATTCAGGAAAAGGCAAACATACGATTGATGCTGTTGCAAAAGACGGTATACAGTTATGCGTTAAAGCCAGGGTTACAGTGCGTTCCAACATCGAACGGCTTGTTGGCGGTGCCACTGAGGACACCATCATAGCCAGGGTAGGCGAGGGTATTGTTACCACCATAGGTTCTTCGGAAACCTATAAAAAGGTAATGGAAAACCCCGACAATATTTCCAAGACAGTTCTTGCAAAGGGGCTGGATGCGGGAACCGCCTTTGAGATTCTTTCCATTGACATTGCCGACATAGACGTAGGACAGAACGTCGGTGCCAAGCTCCAGGCCGACCAGGCAGAGGCAGACAAGCGCCGCTTCCAGGCAGAGGCGGAACAGCGCCGTGCCGCAGCCGAAGCCCAGGAACAGGAAATGCTTGCAAGAGTCCAGGAAAACCGCGCCAAGGTAGTTCTGGCAGAAGCCGAAATTCCCCTCGCCATTGCCGAAGCTTTCAAAAACGGACATTTGGGGGTCATGGACTACTATAAACTTAGGAACATTCAGGCCGACACTGATATGCGGACATCTATCGGAGGAACCCCGGCGAACACAGGCCCGGGAACTCCTGGAACATCGGGTCCTGCTCCATTAGGACGCTGATCAACGAGATAAGCGACATTAATACGTCGCCTATCTCCATATTAACCGGAGGCAGTAATGTTCGATGAAATTTCCAATTACGTCATTTTCCTTATTCCTCTGGCCATATTTATAGGCCGCATTTTTTTGCAGGCCAAAAGCAGGAACGCTTCCCGGAACGAACCACAGATCGAAGAGCCGGTAATATATGATGAAGAAGAAGATGATTTTATGAGAAGGCTGAGCGGCAAGGGAACGGCCGATAGAAAGCCCCAGAAAAAACCGTCTTCTACCAGATCTAAGAAAGCCGCAGCAGCTCCCGAAAAGTCTCTGGGAGTTCTTGGGTCTGGTAATCTGCCGTCTTCCGGCCGATCATCTCCTGCTACAGCGGCTCGAAAAGTACCGGTCAGGTCAGTTGCGGGGGTTGCCTCTGCCTCAGGGGCCGGATTTGCAAAACTGGCCAGTCTTTCACCGCTAAAGCAGGCAGTGATAATGGCGGAGGTCTTGGGGCCGCCAAAAGGAATGCAGGACTTATGAAAACACCTAAAGAATTACAGTACGACAAACTGGGGGCCGGCGTAGTCAGTGCTCTTAAAAAACGTTTTTTTGAAGCCTGGTATTTTTCGGGAAGCGATGAAGCTGTGGAAAAGGTTTTTTCCCTTATCCCTAAAGATCACACCGTTTCCTGGGGCGGCTCCCTGACAGCTACAGGACTGAAGCTGACCGAGCTGGCCGCAGGAAAAGGGTACAAGGTTATAGACAGGGACAAGGCCGCATCCCCGGAAGAGAGAACCGAACTTATGCGGCAGGCTCTGTTATGCGACACCTACCTCATGGGGACTAACGCTGTCACAGAAGACGGGCAGCTGGTTAATATTGACGGCTTTGGCAACAGGGTAGCGGCCCTGACATTTGGGCCCAGACAGGTCATAGTGGTTGCCGGAATGAACAAGGTCTGCAAAACCCTTGAAATTGCCATAGCAAGAGCAAGGTACATTGCCGCCCCCATGAATGTCCAGCGTTTTCCCAGTGTTAAAACACCATGCAGTGAGACATGTGCTTGCGCGGACTGCTCATCACAGTCCAGTATCTGTGCTCATTTTGTTCATACAAGGCTCTGTAAGCCGGCCGGACGCATTAAGGTGATTCTTATAGGTCAGGATCTGGGCCTATAGCTAGGTTGGCCGCAAGAGCTTCCTTCAGGCATAGTTCCAAAGAAACGCCCCGCACTTCTTCTGTAACGTCCACAGCCCTGCCGCTTCTGAGGTAAAAGAGCCAGACGGATACAGGTTTGCCAAAAATATCCCCTGCCGCCTGATGGTAGGCGGCAAGCTGCCCATAATGATTTTCGGGGGTTTCCTTCCTGTCTGTTTTAAAATCCACCACAACTGTTTCGTTTTCTTCTTCGAACAGAAGATCGACTGTCCCGGTAATGGCAATAGCTCTTCCTTCTGCCGTTACAGAAGTAACAATGGGAAATTCCGGTTCACGGCAGCTTCCCATAGCCTTGCTGCCGGAGATCTTATACCGCTCACCCAAAGGTGAAGAAAGAAAACCCTCCGCCATTTGTTCTGCCAGAATAGTTAAAGTGTTCATGGCTTTTTCTTCAGAACGGTACTTCAGAGGTAATTTATATTCCTGTCCTTTAAGATGGCATTCCAGAATTGCATGGACGAGGGTGCCAAACTCATTGGAGGCAATGCCGGCTTTTTTCAGCAGATTATCAAAATCATCATCTTCTGTTATTGCGGCTGATGTTTCATAATCCAACGGCCTGAAACGCAGCCTGCTTGCGGGAAACGAACTAAAGCCGGCTTCTTCTGCCGGAAGCTCTTCGGCGCTTTCGTAAAAAGAAGCCGCCGCCATAGCCGCCTCTTTCTGGCTCCTGATAGCGCCTTTTCTTTTCCCGCCGCCGGCATTCATGGAAATTTCCGCTCTTGTTAAGACGGGAATTATTTCCAGGCTGCAAAGGGAGGAAGGACAGTCCGGTAATACAGAGAGCAATAGCTTCAGGAAATTATCCCTGTTCTTTGTTTTATCTTCCAGTTGAATGAGCCTCTTCCTTATCGTTTCACTGCTAAATTCCTCCTGGCTGGCATTCCAGCTTTTCTTTTCATCCTTTGTCTGTCCGGGCATGGTGAAAGTAAGGAAGAGCTTTTTTTCCGCCCTTGTCATGGCCACATATAATAGGCGTTTTAACTCTGCTATATTTTTATCTTTTTCTTCTTCACTGAAAAGCCGGCGGAAGTAATTTCCTCCAATAGGCGCTTCATCAGCCTGCGGCAGATTGGGTATAAGGCCGAACTTTTCATCAAAAACCAGAAAAGAAGAAGCGGTTTTCGTGTTTCCCGAATTACTGCAGTCAAAAATAAAAACAACCGGAAACTCAAGCCCCTTGCTCTTGTGGATCGATAATATCCTGACTCCGCTTTCACCCTCGACGGGGATGTCTCTGTCATCGGGTTTCACCTCACGCTTCATTACATCATCAAGGTAATCGATAAATTCTGCAAAGCTCTTGCCCTGGGATTCAGCTTCACTCGCAAGACTGAAAAAAAGATCAAAGAGCCCCTCGTAAACCTGTACGGATTCTGTCCAGAGGGTTTCGTAGCGGTAAGCTTCATCATACCAGAGCTTTGTTATCAGTTCTGTGATTGGCAGGCTTCGGCTGGCATCTCTTAGGGCCATATAGCGTTCTCTGGCATAACGGTAGAGTTCCCGCTCGTTTTCCGGTATCTGCTCTTCGTTTTCTTCGGCAAAAGGCTCGCTGTCCCTGTTTAGCATACAGACCGCCAGGCTGATATCACTCAGACGTACAAAAGGAGAACGAATAAGCGCGGCGTAAGCAATGCGATCTTCGGGATAGACCAAAAGCCTAAGATAAGCGCGCAGATCCAGAACGGGAGCTTCGTTAAAAAGTCCGGAAGGACGATCCGTGTTATACGGAATTCCAAATTCCCGGAAGGCTTTTTCAAGACGAGCCTGATGTGTATATGTACGCATTAAGACCGCAAAGTCTCCCCAGCAGTATTCATCTTCCTTTTCCATTTTCCGTATTTTTTGGGCAATATAAACCGCTTCCAGATCCTGGGATTTAATTCCCTCATCGTCATCTTCTGGGAGTTCTTCTTTGTTAAGAAAGCAAAAATGAACCAGCGGCTTTACTCCGGGGCTTTCGCCTTCATTTACAGATTCTCTGGCTTTGACAGGTCTGTACTCTGCTTCGTACGCAGGCATGACAATGCCTAATGTCCCATCGTCATCGCAGGGCTTAAAGACACAGGTGAAGATATGGTTAAATGCGGCAACAAGGCCGGGCATTGAGCGGTAATTATAGCTTAAATCGATCTGTTTTAAATCCAGGCTTCTGAACACAGCCACGTCGGCACCCCGGAAGCGGTATATGGACTGTTTTTCATCCCCCACAAAAAACATCCTGTTATTTTCCAGCTCTTCGGGGTCTGGAAGGCCCTTGCTCGTTCTCTCTGTTTTTTCAGCAAGAAGGTAAACCAGATCTCTCTGCAGGGCATTATTGTCCTGAAACTCATCGACCATGATCATTCGAAGGTTATCCTTGAAAGATCTTCGGATGTCGGGATGATCCTTCAGGGTGTCTACCGCAAGGTGTGCAATGTCGTTAAAGCTTAAAAACCCAGCTTCCCTTTTTTTTCCGTTGAACTCATGCTGAAACTTATCTATCAGGCTGTAGAGTTTAGCGCATAACGGGATATTCAGTGCGTAATTGGCAATGGATTCCATTTCATGGTAAAGACCGTCTCCTTCCCTGCCTTTAAGCTGTTTTAAATAACCAAGAATAGGCTGGTAAGCTTCCCCGAAATTTCCCGAGAGATTAACCTGGGCAATGGCATAATAGAAATTCAAATAGTTCTTTATCTCCTGCTGTACTATGGCAGACTCATCTGTGTCAGCGTTTGAATCAAAAATGCTGTCAATTTCCGGCAGGTGCGGCGGTGATCCTGCGGCGAATATCTCCTCCAGCTTTTTTATGAACTGGCTGTTTTTCTTCATCGACAACAGCTCTTCCAGTGCGATTATTAAAGTTCCGGTGATTTCACTTATCTCTCCTGCCGTCTCCCGCCATTTTCTTGCGAGTTCTTCTCTTTGTGCAGCAAGAAATTTATCCAGATTCAACGGGCTTGAGATAGGGCTGTACCTTATAACTGCCTGTGAAAAAACATCCTCCGCCAGAATTCTGATCTTATGATCGACAAGGAGACGGCGTATTGCTTCATCTTCCCTGTGGTTCAGAACAAAGGTAAGTGCTGTTTCACCGGCAAGTTCCCGGAGAGCGTTATCTGCACTTTGAAAGTCCGGGCTAATGCCATAACGGGAAGCTGCGGTTCTTGCAACACCGGCGGAGAATGAGTCAAGAGTGCTTATCCTGGCCTTGTGGAAATTCCTGACAGCCTCCGCCGCTCCTTCCCCCTGATCCAGAAGATATCTGTAAATGCGGCTGTACATCTCACTGACTGCCTTGTTGGTAAATGTCAGGGCAAGGATTTCTTCAGGCTTATAACCTCTTTCTATAAGCCAGGTATAACGTTTTGCAAGAACCCTGGTCTTGCCTGATCCCGCTCCTGCAGCAATTACACCGTTTGTCTCCAGTGTAACGGCTCTTTTCTGATCGTCATCCATTCCCTCAAGCAGATCATTTACAGGCATCAATGTTCTCCCGGCTAACATGCTGTACGGCAGAATATACCGTCCTGCATGCTGTTTTATAATCACACTTGATACAGTCACCGAACCGTATATGAGAGGGACAGAAATCCAGAGTCTTTACCTTTTTGGAGAATTCTTCAATTTGGTTTTCTGCCGCTTCCAGAAACATTTCATACTCCTCTCTGTCAGGAACCTTGCTTCTTGTTCTCGGGCCTATCTCTCCCATAGCAGCTTTTAGCTTCTTTCGCTTGATGCTGTAAAAATATGCTCCGTTTACTTTGAGTTCCGAATCCGGGTCCCATGTCTCATTGCAAAACTTCTCGCAGAGTTTTATATATATGGGCATCTGAAATTCCGACAGGCTAACTTCGTCCAGATCTTCCATCGCAGTTTGTTCCTGCAGCCATGAAGTTTTATAATCAAAAATGAACAGGTTCCCTTCGGGAGAAATAGAAATCCTGTCTATTATTCCCTTTACTGTAAAATCTCCGGAAGCAACTCTTACAGGGTACTCAAGCTCCGCAATTTCGAAGCTGTCAAAATACTTCGCTTCCAGCTCCAGAAGACTGCCCAGCTTTTTGGCCATACCTTCCGCCTGTGGCAGTACCAGAGGAATAGCAAGAGGGCCTTTGAATGCAGGCTCCTCCTCTATAGCAGCCTTTGTGATTTCCAGAGCCCATGTCTTGTAGATATCAAGATTCAATGAGTTAAAAGTTTTGTCTTCATTTTTTATCCTGCCAAAAAGTCCCTGTAAAATTCTGTGGTAAAGAAGCCCCAAAGAAATATCATCCAGAAGTTCCGCTTCTAGAGAAAATTCTTCAACTCCAAAAACCTTCCTAAAAAGCCACTTTGCAGAACAACCATGGTAAACATTAAGATCGTTTGTAGGTGAAATACTAAAGTGCCCGTCCTTGTCCATGATGGCTTTTTGTAAAAGTTTTCCTGCCGAATCTGAAATCCTGTACGGTGATTTAAATAACGAAAAATTATTTTCTTTTAAGCTCAGGGTTTTTTTCCATTGATTGTAAGAATGCTTCTGCAATGGATAGATTTTCAACAGCTCCATATGCGGCATTTTTACGCTGGAAGTTCCCAGCGAAAATTCCTTCCAGAAGCGGCGCTCCTCCGCATAAGGACATGGCGGGCAGAGAGGAGACTCTGCAATTTTCCCCTGTACAAAAAAACTGTGCGGAATAGTCCAGCCCGAAAATGTCTGTGTTGAAGAACTTATTCTTGTAGAGCCGGAAGAGCCGCCGGGGCACAGGCGAAAAAAAGCCCCGCTGGCATCCACATCCTCAAGACCCAGGGCTCTCCTCCTGTCCTGGCGCAGAAACCGCATGGGCTGGTACAGTACCGAAGCTGCGTTCTGCGAGGCATTCAATACAAAGTGAACCCTGAAAGGAGAAGCTGCCGCAACCCGCCACCTAAAAATATTCACTCCCGGTTTCTGACCAGCCCTTACATATTCCTTGTCGCCAATACAACCCAGGTAAAAACTGTAAGGCGAAACCGGAGTCAGGGCGGGATCGTTTATTCTTTCTTCAAGCTCAATGAGGGATGATAATTCATCAATGCAGCGGCTTAATACTGCATCATCATCTTCGGAAATATAATCCATATCAAGAAACTTATTCCTGAAGGCAAAGTAATGGTTTCGTATATCAATAAAATTTTTTGCTCCAGTGAGAGCAAGAATGTGCTTTTTTAAATCCCTGTAATAAGATTGCAAAACCCTGCCTTCCCCCTGAAGCCCTTCGTTCAGGGCTTCCCTGAAAGCTTCTTCCCATATATCTACCGTTTTTCCGTCATGTATATACGAAGAAACGCAGTTATAATTGATTCCAAATCTGACAATAGCCTTGTTTGATTTTCTGTCCTTCCAGGGAACATGATCGCTTAAAAGCAGAGCCTTAACACTGTTAAACGCAAAACTGCCGGAAGCGCATTCGCTCACCAGAATGAAAAACCGTCCAATTCCGGCTTCTCCAAGTTTCTTCCCTGCTCTGCGTATAACAGGAACATGGTGCAGGGTAAACTCCCTTAAAAGGCATGGTTCCATTTCCTCAAGTTCAGGTACGCTTACAGCCATTTCTTCGTAAGGGATGCCCTCTTCGTGGAGCTTCCTTATTTCCATGACAGCACTGCGGATCTCCTCTCTGACAGACTTAAAAAGGACTAGCTTCCCGTCGAATGGTACAGTGTCCGTGCTTATCCGGACAAAACGGGGGAGGGGAAGCAGGGCGTCGTACTCGGAAAAATCCTCGATAAGTTCGGGAAAAAATATCACATAACGGGTGCCGTCTTCAAGGATCTTTACTTCTTCCCAGGAAGGCTCAAACAGGTTAAAGCGTTTCATGAATTCGGAATATTCGGTTTTTATATAATGGAAATCCCCGTCTGTCGGGTCAGGTTCACCCTGGCTGGCTTTGTTGGAAGATGCATTTTTCACCAGCTTTTCCCAGGACGCCAGAGACGGAAGTATACCGGCAATATAGGGAGCAAAGATCCTCCCTCCCTGTGCATGTTCCGGCGGGATTACGGCCTTTAAAAAACAGCCTCCCGATTCAGATGCACCAGCGTTTTTTTGAATAAGGGCCTCGGAAAATAACTTTCGCATAACCATGTTTGACGGAGAAAGTCCGGTTATGTTTTCCTGTATGGCTTCTTCCTTGAACCTGTCCCAGGCCAGAAAGCGGCTTACTGCCACCGAGCGGGATATGCCCAGAGTACAGGTCTTTTGCGCCCATAAGTTTGCTGATGTCTGGGAAGGAAAGACAAAACGTACATTTTGGTCAGTAATATGTTCTTCCAGAACGGCTTTAACAGTATCCATTGAACGGATTATAACATATAATAATTGATGAAGATATGCAATTAAAATTATTTTTTGACCATGTTTTGTCAGTTAAGACAGAACACGGCCTCTCGTTTCCGCTTTTACAAAACCTGGCTGTGCTGGGAATACTTCGAAGTGGAACAAGCCCTGAACAAGTGACCCATGTAAAGCCAGGCATCATCGAGAGAAAAATCGACCGCCACTACTACAGGCTCTGCCGGGTGCAGGAGGAACTGGGGCAGTTAGACCTGAAGCAGGCCGCAGCTAAAAGCCTGCCTGGAGAAAAAACACCGGGCATTTCCTTTGAAGACTATGTTTTCTCCCAAATTGATTTCTCCCGCAGCCGGGAAATTCCAATCATGGATTTTGAAAGAATCTTCCCTGAAAGTC
>Ga0099364_10010978_pt1 | contig 12417 bp, 8 predicted proteins | sample TergutTh196P3_FD_73070 | JGI IMG/M metagenome (GOLD analysis project Ga0099364, IMG submission 73070) | Microcerotermes parvus P3 segment gut microbial communities from Pointe-Noire, Republic of the Congo - Th196 P3 | ecosystem: Host-associated > Arthropoda: Insects > Digestive system > Gut ... | reverse complement strand
ATTATTTATGGGGTTTAAGGAAAATCTAAAGGAACAGTTAACTTTCTCTGGAATGTATGTAAAGGAATTGGCAGCATTATCAGGGGTTAAAAAGCAAACCATTGACAGTTACTTAAATATAAATAGCTGTATGCCCTCAGCAGATGCCGCCGTGGCAATAGCTCGAGTACTTGGCGTATCAGTAGAATATCTTGTTACGGGAAAAGACACTAAGCAAAAAACCGTAAATTATCCCATTGAAGCCCGAACAGCGGCTGAACTAATCATAAAAATGAAAGAAAAAAATCGTAAAATGGCAGTTGCCGTGATAAAATCCATTAAAAAACAAGAAGATGAAGAAAACAAGACAAAATAAGGTAAAAGATAGCCCATCACATTGACGCCCCCCCAATAAAGTGCTTATACTTACATGAATGGAAACACTGGACCTCCACTGGAAAGATGAAGATCCTGATTTGGGAATTGCCTCAGAAGGGACATTCTGCGAAGATTTGGACGATATTATCGAACGCATCGCAGAGGTAAAAGATACTGTAAAAACAATCAGTCTTAATAGTCAACATTCTCTTACAGAAATACCGGAAATTTTATGTGAGTGTGAGCTGCTTGAAGTTCTTGATATTTCGAATACGCCTGTAACCGAAATTCCGGATTTTGTATTTGCCCTGCCTAATCTAAAAACCCTTTCCTGCTGTTGCAGCGCTCTTTCGGAGCCGCCTAATGGTTTTTCCAAAGCAGTAAAACTGGAAAATCTGCAAATACGAATAAATAAAAACTGGACATTTCCCGAAGAAATAGCTTCCATAGAAAACCTTAGTGTTCTTGCCGTCGATTTATATGCGTCTGCCGCATTGCCAGAAGAATTAGGATCATTAGAGCATCTGGAAACACTATCTTTGGCAATAAAATACGAAGACGATGATGTCCCAAGCCTGCCAACTTCCTTTAACAATCACCCGGTTTTCAGAAGATTAATTATAAACGATCCATTTCATAAAAAAAGAAAAAAATTCGATCTTGAACTTGCGGCTGGCATACTTTCTTCATGTTCTCAATTTGAGGTATTAAAACTTTCCGGCCTTGCAGTTGGAACAGGTCATCAGAATTTATCAATACTTACCGGATTAAAAGAACTGGAACTGCGGCATCTGCTGATAGAAGGAAATATTTTTGATTCTATAACAGGTCTTCACAATCTGGAAAAACTTGATATATGGGGCAGTGAATTTAAAATTACAGAAATTCCTGATATATTCATGAATTTTAAAGAACTGCAGAAGTTTTCATTTGCCGGGAATATGGTGCTGGATATTCCTCCCTCAATTTATAATCTTGAGAAGCTTAAAATTCTGGAAATTGGCAGTACCGGAATTTCGTTGTTAGACGATAAAATTGGAAATTTGGTAAACCTTGAACAGCTTCATGTTTATGATAATATTCTGGATAAACTGCCAAGCTCTATTTTTACCCTTCCAAACCTGAAGGTTCTTAACATAGACGAAAACATTATTCATCCAAATACTATCACCGCAATAAAGGATACCATTGTCGCCCTTGCCCAAAAAGGCCAAACAATAGAATTTTCACATGACGGCCAAGGACAACGCCAAATGGTAAAAAGGCTGCGTGCCCTTAAAAATATCAATACAATGGAATTAATGGTCTATGCAAGACATTGCCTTAATGCAATAAATGAAAATCCCTGGTCGCTTAAATATGTAAATAAAAATAAAATACAGGGAAGCATTTTATACTCAGAACTCAGCCTTGCAGCCGCCAGAAAAAACTGTTCTATTCTGGAAATTATCGATACCAAACTGCTGGGTAAAGGCCATTATGTTTATATATGCAAGGAAGCCGCAAGAAATCAGGATATCGGCAATGCGTTTAAGTATATTAAAGACGAACTTTTAACCGAAGATGAATATATTTTAGTTTGTATAGAAGCCGCCCTTCATAATAGATCAAAGGATTTCCTTAGCTACCTTAACACAGAACGCTTTAGCCGGGAAGTTTATGAGCGTATTAGCTGGGTTGCAGTTATGCATTACCCTCAGGTAATTTCCAAAATGGAAAACCCCACTGAGGAAATCCAAAGTATTGCACAAAGACGTACAGAGCGCAGTTAACTTTTCAAATACTGTATTCTTCAAATACTGTATTTTTTAAATACTTGTGATTTTTCTTTATTCCCGCTATAGTGTGTACAATGACACAGACTCAATATACAAGAAACTTTTGCATTATCGCGCATATCGATCACGGCAAGTCCACATTGGCAGACAGGCTTATTCAAAAAACTAAGATCATTGATGATCGCAATTTTAAAGACCAGATCCTTGACAATATGGATATTGAACGGGAACGAGGCATAACGATAAAAAGCCAGGCTGTCACCATTCCATATACGGCGGAAGACGGCAAGGAGTACAAGCTGAATTTTGTTGATACTCCCGGCCATGTCGATTTCAGCTATGAAGTAAGCCGTGCTATCAATTCCTGCGAGGGAGCGCTTTTGCTGGTGGATGCAACACAGGGAGTACAGGCGCAGACCCTTTCCAATATGTATCTTGCGCTGGAAAACAATCTGGAAATACTGCCCATTATCAATAAGATCGACATGCAGGCTGCTGATGTTCCCCGGATAAAAAAACAGATCGATAAGGATTTGGGGTTGGATGCAGAAAACGCTATTTTGGTTTCAGCGCGGCAAGGCACGGGAATTGCCGAACTATTCGAGGCCATTGTAAAAAAAATCCCCCCACCGTCAGGCGATCCGGCTTCGCCGCTTCGTGCGTTAATTTTTGATTGTCATTACGATGCCTACAGGGGCGTTATTGTACATCTTCGCCTCTTTGACGGAAAGTTAAAAAAAGGAATGAAAATTTCCTTTATGTCCAATGGTTCTGTGTATGAAATAGAAGCTGCCGGGGTTTTTAAACTTGCGCTAGTTGAAACAGGCGAACTTTCCGCAGGAGATGTCGGCTACATAATAGCGGGAATAAAAACCGTAAGCGATGTGCATGTCGGCGATACAGTAACAGGTGCGGATAACCCCTGCGATTCGCCTTTGCCGGGTTTTCGTGAGGTGAAACCTGTTGTGTTTTCTTCTATTTATCCGGTGGATTCAAACGATTATGAAGAGCTGCGATCCAGCATGGAAAAACTAAAACTTAACGATGCATCTCTCCTTTTTGAAAAAGACTCATCAGTTGCGCTTGGGTTCGGTTTCCGCTGCGGGTTTCTTGGTCTTTTACATCTGGAAGTAATTCAGGAACGTCTTGAACGCGAATTTGATCAATCTGTAATTTTTACCGCTCCGTCTGTTAAATACAAACTATTTATGCGAGGCGGCAAGGAAGTATTTATCGACAACCCTGTAGACTACCCTGACGAGGGGCAGATAGAAAGCGCCGAAGAACCGTATATCCGCGCTTCCATAATTACGCCGTCCGAATATCTTGGAAATATAATGACACTGTGCATGGAAAAACGCGGGGTACAAACCAATATGACCTACCTTGATGAAAAACGCGTTGAGCTGGTCTACGACATGCCTCTTTCCGAAGTGTTATTTGACTTTTACGACCGCTTAAAAAGCACTTCAAGGGGTTATGCGTCATTTGATTACGATGTTTCCGGCTACAAGCCGACAGAGCTTGCAAAGCTGGACATTCTCCTTAACGGCAAGGCAGTAGACGCACTCTCCCAGCTTGTGTTCAAGGACAGCGCCTACGACCGCGCAAGAAAAGTCTGCGAACGTCTTCGCGAAGAAATCCCACGCCAGCAGTTTAAAATCCCCATTCAGGGCGCTGTAGGCAGCCACGTAATCGCGCGGGAAACCGTCAATGCACTTCGCAAAGATGTACTTGCCAAATGTTACGGCGGCGACATTACGCGCAAACGAAAACTTCTTGAAAAGCAAAAAGAAGGTAAAAAACGCATGAAAATGGTGGGAGATGTTGAACTCCCTCAGAGCGCGTTCCTTGCGGTGTTAAAAGCGAAAGATGAGTAGCTTTATCATTAAGTCAATTTCTGTGCGTACTCGCTTGAGGAATGAAATATCAGATATATCAGGTTTGACACCGCCGGCGTAGTCAGGGAAATGCGCCCATAAATAGTCACATTCATCTATTAAAATTTTTAACCGCCCCTGTTCCGCTACTGCTTCGCCTGTCAAAATGTCTTTTAAGTCTGTTAAGCGCTTTTTTTCTTCAAAAATAAAAATCTCTAATCTATCTGTTAATTCAGCAAAACTTTCTTGGAAAAAATCTTTGCTTTCTCTTTGCGTCTTTGCGCCTTTGCGCCTTTGCGTGAGAAATTCCGTACCCCCTTTAACCAAAACCCCCGCCGCTTCCTCCAAAGAAAGAGTTTTAACCCCCAAAGGAAGCCCGCTGCCAGTAATGTCAAACAGCCGAACATCAGAAGAAAACTCCTGCTCAAAAAGCTCGCGGTAGTGGCGCATAACAGGGCTGCTGAGAACAGGGCTGCCCGATTTAGAAACAGCGGAGAAAGAGGCGTTATCATAACCTGAATTGGCAATACCTTCAAAACGCGTCTGCCTGTTCAGCATGGTGCGATGTCCCGGCGTGGAACGGGCATGGTATTTGTCTAAAGCAAAGGAAAAATCAAGCCCCGCGCAGATTATCTTTCCAGCGGTGATACGCCGCGCCAGCTCTACAGCGGTTAAACCAACAGACCCAAGAGGAGGAAGAACAGTGGGAAGAAGTTTTGCATTTTTCAGCCTTTCAAAAATGTTTAAATCTGTCCAAGGAGTAAAAAAAAGAAAACCCTGCCCGCCCAGTATCCGCGCAGAAGGAGGAAGGGCGGATAAGTCAACTGCCGATTTAACATTCCAGTTTTTGCATCCGGTAAAATCACGAAGATTCCAGTGCTGGCTTTCCAGAATTACAACAAGGTCTGGAATAATGTTTCTGTCTTTTAACGCTCCAAGACAGGTATCAACACAGACAATTTTAAAAGGGCGGTTTCCATTTATATCAGAAAAATGTTTTTCAAGAGCGTCTAGCGTTTCATCAAGCGAAGGGCCTGCGCCAAGAACAAGAACAGGAGAATCGCCAAAGGAAAGGCTCTGAACCGGCGGAAACTTTGTTATAAGCGGAAGATTTTTTAACATATTGCGAATGAAAAGACGTCCAAGTTTTGTAAGGGTCAGAGCATTACTCCATTCAGTTGCAATTTCGCTGCGAAGGGCATCACAAAGAGACGAGTATAACTGCGGGAATAGCTGCCAGCCGCCATTAAGTTTGACTGTTTCGATTCTGCGAAACGCCCTTGCTCCCCAAATTCCGTGGACAAAAGAGCACAGCTTTTCCGCTTCGCATATATTTGTAAAATAGATCGACACAGAGCGCTCTTTCCAGGATTTAATTAACATTTCAATATTTTCTTTGGCTAATTCGTAAAGTTCATCATCGGCTTCAATGCAAAGTACGGCTGAATTGGGAGCTTGTATTTCAAGGCGCGACAGCAGCTTTTCAAGCCCGTAACCGTAAAGAGGCGAAGGGCAAAAATAAAGAGTTTTATCACGAACAGTAACAGCATCAGCAATACGTTCACAGCGCCGAACCGGATCAACCCCCGAAAGAAGAGTTATCCCGTTTCGGACGCAGGCCTGTTGCCGTCCCTGCATGTATCAGCCTTATGGCAAAAAGTATTGGAAATATACTTCCCAAAAACGATCATCCATTCTTTCATTGCTCAAGAAATAATACGGCATGGATTGTTCGGCAACTAAATTAACCCAGTAAGATTCATATATTGACGCAATATCCTTTCCAAGCGTTTCTTCGGCATTGATTTGTTCAATAGGAATCAATACAAGCACATTGTTTCCCTGAACCAGCGGTTCAGAAAAGGTTTCAAGCGGCGTAGAAAAAGCAGTTCTCCAGAAATTTTCATTACGCGACATAAACTGAAGATCCTGCAGGTCAAGTTCCGTCACCGCAAATGATTCAAGAGGGGTAAAAAGATCAACTCCTGCGTAATTTATTGGAAGCGGCCCAATACTGTGCTTTTCCATATTCCGCGAGCTTAAAGCCTCGTCAAGACCAGAAAGCTGCGCTTCACCAATAAAATCCCTTGCCTGGGCAATTGCCCAGTCTTCCATTCTGCCCCTGTCAAAATTCCTCAGGTAAGCGCGTACTCTATCCATAACGGCAAAGTCTTCAAAATTAGGCGGCTTTAGTTCATCTTCTACTCTAAAGAAAACCCACCTGTCTCCGGCACGAATAACATCGCTCATTTCTCCCCTGCGAAGATTAAGAACAGCTTCACGATCTGCGGAATTGGGTATCTCTGCTTCCAGTTCAAAACTATAACTGCTGCCCATATCTCCGCCCCTGTCTGCAAGAGCGTCCTGAGACTGGGCTCTGGCGGCATCTTCAAATGTAGTTGTTCCATTTTTAATTGAATCAAGAATTCTTTTTGCTTCTCTTTCGTTTGTATTTACAGTTATCTTTGACAGGTGAATCGATCTGAAAAGATCAGCGTTTTCTCTGGCGTATGCTTGATATTCAGCTTCAGGATAATTATCTACCTTAAAAAATACAACTTCAAAAGTTCTCATTTGGGAAGCCATCATACCAATAAAATCAGCTTCCGCAGAAGGCATTAATAAGCCGTAAAAATCGCCGAAGTACATCATTTTAGTAAGATCTTCCTGTACCTGCCGCCACAAGGTATGACGACTGGATTCTGGCATTTGATTATACAATGCGGCGGAAAATCTTCCGTTTTCCTGAAAATGAGGAAGACGGGCAACTTCCCTGTCGACTGTTTTTTCGGGCACTGTGTATTTTGACCTTTTCATAACTTGCAAAACAGCTGTATGTACTACTGTCAATTCATAAGCCTGCCGCCAGATATCGGCTGAAGCCCTGATATCATTTACATCAATACCCTGAGATTGATAATAACGGACTAACTGTTCCTGATACTGGGCAAACATGTTTCCCGGCACCCATGAGATAGGCGCTTTGTCATAATACCCAAAGGTTAAATCTCCGCCACTAGGGCTCAGGAGGCCGGAAAATAAATCGCCTCCCAAAAATGTAATTATTACAAGAACAAGTATTAAAATGGAGCCGGTATAAAGTACCGGATTTTGCTTAAACTTACGGACAATCTCGGAAGATGATTCTTCTTTTTCTACATTTTTTTTATCGATTTTTTTATCGATTTTATTAACTTTCGCCACAGCTCTACCTCAATATAATTTGGTTTAAATACATTAACATTTTTGAGTTTTTTTGTCCAGACAGCTTGTGTTCAGGCGGCAGTACTTAATGTTTATATAGTACTTTTAGAAAAAATAAATAAAATTATCAAAAATTTTAAACGCTGAGTAAAGCAAAACGGCATGTTCGCACCCATATAAGGGCGGAGGTAATATATGAAAAAAGTTCTTTATTTTTTGCTGGCAGCCTGTATTGTACTTGGCTCATGTACGACAGGCGGGGATACGGCGGCAGCAGCGGCAATGATACTGGGCGGAAGTTCGCAGTCTCCGGTATTTTTAGGCTGCAGGACGGTTTCTGAAAATGAGATTGAATTTGAATTTTCACAGCCGGTAAAAATCACGTCTTTACGATTCGAACCTGCCATTACGGTTGCATCGATAGAAAATGGCAGTATCGTAAGAGTGCAGATCGAAGAAAGCCAGCAGCCAGGTATGATGTTTACAGCCGATCTGCTTGCACAAGACGATAGTAAAAATACTATCAATGTGCTGATTTCATTCAGGGCAAGAAACAACCGGATGCCGAAACTGCAAATTAATGAATTCCGTACCGAATATTCAAACCCAAGAGTTGAATTCATCGAATTAAAATTGATTACTTCGGGTAATCTTGGCGCAATGCGGGTATTCATGGCAGGAGGAAGCCAAAAGCCGACAATTTATGAGTTTTCTCCGGTTGAAGTTAAAGAAGGTGAATACATTTTACTTCATCTGCGAAAAAGGGAAAATGAATGTATAGACGAATACGGCGATAATCTTGCCCTTTCAGGAGGAACTGGCTCATCGCCAACAGCGCGGGATATCTGGATACCGGGTACAGCAAAGCTGATAAATAAAACAGGGTTTCTCTATGTACTGGATCAAGATGACAATGTACTTGACGCAGTAATGTTTTCTGAAAAACCTGACCCCTGGTGGACAAAGGACTATTTGGCGGAAGCAGCGGAATTTCTATACAGTAAGGGAGCATGGAAATCCGCAAAAGGAAGTATCTGCAGCCCGGCAGATGCTGTGGCAAGTACAAGTACTACTGCCACCCGCACTATTTGCCGCGATGAGACAACGGCAAATACCAACACGGCCGCAGACTGGTATATAACCGTAACAAGCGGCAATACGCCCGGAACGCGAAATAATCCAAACCGTTTTGCTCCTTAAAATTAGATCATATTTTTAAAGAGATTGACAATATCGTTTTTTGTACCGGCGCCGGATTTCTGGGCTGCTATTGCTCCGTCCTTGTAAAGGATCAGCGTGGGAATGGAAACAATCCCATGCTGTTCTGCAAGGGCGCTGTTTTCATCGATATTTACCTTGCCTACTTTAAGCTGCCCTGAGTATTCACCGGCAATCTGATCGATTACGGGGCCGATTATTTTGCAAGGGCCGCACCAGGGCGCCCAGAAATCAACCAATACCGGTTCAGTTGATTGTAAAACCTCAGTTTCAAAATTGTCATTTGTAATTGTAATACTGCTCATAAAATACCTCCCATAATAAATAAATTTATACCTTTTTTGGGTGTTTTTACAAGGGGTAAATTTTGATGATTGACATTTTTCTCTGAAAAATGCCATGATCTACTATGGAAGCTCGTAATATCTTCAGCAGCATCTCTCCTATCGATCATCGCTATTCAATTTCCGAGCCGGAAGTTTTTCAGGCTCTTGTCCCCTGGCTTTCCGAAGAAGCGTCTGTTGCAGCCTGTGTAAAAGCCGAGATTGCCTTGATTTGCGCCCACCTTACCGTTCGCGGGCAAATTACGCCCTCAACAAAAGAGATACTGCAAAACATCACAATAGACCCGGCGGAAGTATATGCCGAAGAAGAAAAAACACACCATAATATACGCGCACTTGTAAATGTGCTAAAACTTAAAGTGCCAAAAGAGATTGCCCCGCTTATTCACCTTGGCGCAACCAGCGTGGATATTCTTGACACAGGTCTTTCCTGGCGCATGGCGGGCGTTACCCGGGAAGTCGCGCTTCCGCTGTTAAAAAAACTTGAACTTTTACTTTGCGGCTTTGCCGAACGTGAAGCCGGCACTCCCCAGGTGGGACGCACCCATGGGCAGCATGCTGTTCCAATTACGCTTGGGTTTACTTTTGCAGAGTATGTCGCGCGTCTTGGAAAATCGATTTTAGAAATTGAAAAACGTTCAAAAGAGTTAAAAGGAAAACTATCAGGGGCGGTCGGTGCGTATAATGCAACAAGTTTGATCGTAAAAGATCCACTGGAACTTGAACGTATTTATTTAAAAGAACTAAACCTTGAACCGTCCGAATATTCAACCCAACTTGTAGAGCCCGAATACCTTCTGCGCCTGCTTTTGGAATTTAATGTCGCCTTTGGAATAATCGCAAACCTTGCAGACGATCTTCGCAATCTGCAAAGAAGCGAAATTGCAGAAGTAATGGAAGGGTTCAGCGCCGATCAAGTGGGCTCTTCTACCATGCCGCAAAAACGTAATCCATGGAATTCTGAGCACGTAAAAAGTTTATGGAAAGCATTTATGCCGCGCGTTAATACATTTTTTATGGATCAGATAAGCGAACATCAGCGCGATCTTTCCAATTCTGCAAGCCAGCGTTTTATAGCAGATTATGTTACAGGTTTTTGTCTTGCAGTTTCAAGAATGACAAAAGTTATTAAAGGGCTTGGCGCAGACAGGGAGCGGCTGCTTGCCAATCTGCAAAAGGGAAACATTCCCGGCGGGATTATGGCAGAACCGGCATACATTCTGTTAGCTGAAACAGGGGAATCGGACGCTCACGAAGTTATACGCAAAATTACTCTTGCCGCCGAAAAAGAGAAAATCAGCTTTGCAGCCGCTCTTGCAAAAGAACCGCAGGCGCTTGCCATGATAGGCGGAAAACTGGCAGAACTTGGAATTGTAGATTCACCTGACAAAGTTTTATCATTCTTTGAAAATCCACAGCACTACAGCGGCCTTGCCTCAAAAAAAGCAATGGATCTGGCGAAAAAATACAGAACATTAATGGGAGGGAATGATGTTCACTGAAGGTTTATCTTATGACGATGTTCTCATGCTGCCGGGATATTCAAGCATCCTGCCAAGAGACTGCAGCATACAAACTGTTCTTTGCAGCGGAATTAAATTAAATGTTCCAATAATATCCGCCGCAATGGATACTGTAACAGAGGAAAAACTTGCAATTGCAATCGCGCTCGAAGGAGGCGCCGGGGTTATTCACCGTAACTTAAGCCCGGAAGAACAGGCGCATCAGGTATCAAACGTAAAACGTTTTCTTAACTGGATAATTGATTCACCTGTAACCGTTCCTTATGACGCTCATGTAAAAGATGTAAGGGAATTGATAGGAAAGTTTGGGATTTCCGGCCTTCCTGTTGTTGACAGCAAAGGAATACTAAAGGGCATTATCACAAACCGCGATCTGCGTTTTATCCGTGATGATTCCCTTCCTGTAATTGATGTAATGACAGATGACGTTGTTGTAATAAAGGGCGAACCGACTGTCGAAGCAGTCCATGAAAAATTTAACGAAAACAGGATAGAAAAACTCCCTGTGGTAGACAATGAAGGAAGGCTTACAGGGCTTATCACCGTAACGGATATGGAAAAAAATGAAAATTTCCCCAATGCGGCAGTTGATAAATCCGGCAGGCTTATTGTCGGCGCTGCTGTTTCTCCGCAGGATTATACGATACGCCTTCCCCTTTTACTAAAGGCCAAAACTGATTTTATTGTCATTGATACCGCTCACGGCGATTCAAAAAATGTTATGGATGCTATCAGCCATATTAAAAAAGATTTTGATATTCCTGTTATCGGCGGGAATGTCGCTACAAAAGAAGGAACACGAAGATTAATAGATGCTGGAGTAGATGCCGTAAAATCAGGCATCGGGCCGGGATCAATCTGCACTACGCGGGTTATAGCCGGAATTGGCGTACCCCAGTTTACCGCTGTTTTGGAATGTGCCCAGGAAGCGGCAAAATCTAAAATCCCCGTGATCGCCGACGGCGGCATTAAATTCTCCGGTGACATTACCAAGGCTATAGGAGCCGGTGCGGGCGTTGTGATGATTGGTAATTTATTCGCAGGATTAAGGGAATCGCCTGGAAACGAGATTATTTATGACGGCAGAATCTACAAGGAATACAGGGGAATGGGCAGCATGGGCGCAATCGCAGACGGTGCAGGCGACCGTTACCAGATAACCAAGGATGAAGAACCCGTACCGGAAGGAATAGAAGGCCGCGTTCCCTACAAGGGAGAACTGCGTACCTACATGAATCAGCTTGTTGCAGGCCTTCGCAAGGGCATGGGTTACTGCGGCTGCCGCAGCATAGAAGAATTGAACAAGTACCGGAAATTTGTAAAGATTACCGCTGCCGGTCTTCGCGAAAGCCATCCGCATGATATCACAATCACCCAGGAAGCCCCTAATTATTCGAGAATTTAAAAATGAATATCAAGCGGGAACTTGACATTTGGTATGATAAAGTATGTACTCCCGGCTTTATCGCTGAAGACCCTGTCCGGTTTCCGCGCCAGTATAAAAAAAAAGAAGATGTTGAAATTGCGGCATTTCTTTCGGCAACTATCGCATGGGGAAGGCGTGATCTTATCCTGCGTTCTTCAGAAAAGATGTTTAACCTGATAGATAATAATCCATATTCTTATGTCATGAACGGCGATTACAAAAAACTAAAAAATAAAAATATCCACCGCACTTTTTTTGAAAACGACCTTAAATACTTTTGCCGAGGACTCAACCACTGTTATACGAAATATGGCGGCCTGGAAAAACTATTTGCATCTGCATCCAATACTTGGGAAGGCATTGCCCTTTTCCGCGAAGAAATGGCAAAGGCAAACAAGGGGATATATTCCAAACATATTTCCAATGCCGAGACCTCCGCCTGCAAAAGACTTAACCTTGCCCTGCGCTGGCTTGTGCGGGGAGGGCCGGTGGATTTAGGCTTATGGAAAAGCATAAAACCTGCGGCGCTTTACATTCCCCTTGATGTCCATGTCGCACGGACAGCAAGAAGGCTTAAACTGCTGGAACGCAGGTCTAACGATAAAAAAGCGGTGATTGAACTTACACAAGGGCTGCGGGAGCTGTGCCCCGAAGATCCTGTTAAGTATGATTTTTCGCTTTTTGGAA
>Ga0099364_10010977_pt1 | contig 12419 bp, 10 predicted proteins | sample TergutTh196P3_FD_73070 | JGI IMG/M metagenome (GOLD analysis project Ga0099364, IMG submission 73070) | Microcerotermes parvus P3 segment gut microbial communities from Pointe-Noire, Republic of the Congo - Th196 P3 | ecosystem: Host-associated > Arthropoda: Insects > Digestive system > Gut ... | reverse complement strand
AATCCGGTTGAATACCGATGTATCTGCAAAAAAAAGAAATTTTCGTACTAAAGAATAAACGGAATCACTCAACGGAGGAATAGTGGGCAGATAGTCTGCATTTCCCACATGAGCTTTTTCACCATTAAAAAATTGATATTTAACAGATAATCTTGAAAAGTTGGTGACTAAAATTGTAGCGTTTTCCGGATAATCATTGATATCAATACCCCAAAGTATTTTAACCCTACGCCGAAAACGCTCAGGACTTAAAGGAGGGCAAATTTTATACTGCTCTGCTACCAAAGCAATTGTGGATAATCTGTTTTCATCAGTCGAATACTTAAGCAATTGATGTATGTCATACAATTTTTTTTGCTGAACTGAAGAAGTCGGTGTGGCAGATGTCAAAAAAGAAAATCCCCAAACTAATATCATACAGATTAATATACCGACTACTGCTTGTTGTGTCGTCATTGCGAGCTTGCGATGCAATCTATTGCATATCGGTGTACCGAATAATGTCGCTTTCATAACTAAACCTGCTCTAATTATCTTCAACAATCACCCAGCCTCCGGCATCGATTTTTTCTCTGATACGGCTTTGGTGGACAAAACCGCTAATATTGTCGTAAGTTTGGACATACCGCCAGTTGCTCCCGGGAATTTGCCAATACTGGAAAATTTCTTTTTCCTTAATATTGCCAACGATTCCCGATTCGGAATTTTGTTCCTTCCGAATATTTACAAAACCGTCCGGGTCATTTATAAAACCATGTTTTGGAGTGTCTGAAAGGTTTTTAATTTTTTGGAATTCGATCTCTGCTTCCGAAACCTCTTTCACAGCGACCTTGCGAACATAACCATAGACCGTTTCAGTGCGATCGAGTATAATCGCATAACCATCAGGCCCTGCCACAGGGCTTTCGACAGGTTTCACTACTTCGGCTAAATAATAATCGTCGTAGCCCATTTCATACGCCTTGAATATTTCCGAGGCGAACAAAGTGTCAATTTCATAACTATCCGGATAAGGTTCAAGATACAGCAATGCTTTGGGGTTCACCACCTGAGCGGAAAACGAAGAACCGACCTTTTCCAATGTAGGCATTTCCCGTTCAAGGTTTTCGCAAAACTCGCGTAGAATGGCATAACCGTAGTAGTTATTCGACCGAATAGTAGCAATAAAATCTTCTCGTGCGTGTGAATTACCTGTCAAACCTCTTAATTGTCCGGTCATAAATTGTATGATCATCTTGTTTTGTGTCTTATTTTGAAGTCGCAACAGGAATGATAGAAAAGACGTCACCCCTCGTTCTTTACTATAATTACGCCATGGAAATTGAGTTGTGTCTTCACTAAAATAATTTGCTATTCCGTCAATAAAACAGGTGGAAATCGGTTCGTTTTCTTCTCTGTCTATATGAATACCCAACCATATCTTGCTTGTATCTTGATCACTCCAGGACTCTGTTTTAGTGAGAAATTTTCTTCCTTTTGCCAATTCTCTGAACAAATAGAGTGAAAGCATGTCCAACCGGAGATCAGATGTTCTAGTATAATATTCGTCGTTTTTCCAAAAATAGGATAGTGAGAATAAGCAAAAATCCAGTCCATAATGCTTATGTCTGTCCATGTAATCTATTAAGAAAGGAGGCGTCTGAAATACAATGCTATTATGTAAAACAACTAAAATATTTGCGTAATACATTATTGTCTCTTCAATATTTTCAAAATCAAACTTTCCGAAAGCTTCTTCGTAAGAATCGATTGAAAGTTTGTGTAATTCCAGAAACGCTTCTTTATCGTAATAAAAAAGGTATTTCCGTAAGGGATAAAAGTCTGCAAATTGATGAAGAGGAATACTAAAAGGAAAACCACTTCCTTCCAGATGCCATTCAGGCATAATCTGATATTTAATAGATAAATAAAAAGACCATCCTTGCGAATCGAATCGAATCCAAGCATTTTCCGGATAATCCTTAATATCAATTCCCCATAACATTTTTACTTTCCTTCGGAAACGTTCCGGACGCAAGGGTGGTCCGGTTTTGCCATAAACTACCTCTGCCATTATTTGTGTGTTATCAGGCTTCGGGTCAATAATAAAAGGATACAATTTTTTCGGATCGTATTTCTTTTCCCATACTTCCTTTATATGTTCCGGCTCATAGATTATAAATGAAAAAATCATGAATAAACCGGTAAATAATACTAATAACAAGATTACAATAGGCCACATAGTTTTCATTCTTTTTCTTTTTCAATTTCTTTTTTTGTTACAATAATTATGGGTATTTTATTAACTTCTTCTGGAGGTTTTACTAAATCGTAGTAACGATTAAAATTAATTCCCTCTTCGTTATCCTTATGTTTTTTCAAAGTTATTGTTTGTTTTGTTTTTGTACTATCATCAATAACATCCAAATCATTGCCAGTATATTTTACGGTATCATTTGCTATCTTTATAGCATTTCGTTCATCAATACATATAAAATTTAATTTATTGATGTTGTCTTCTTTTTCATAAATGAAATTAATAAAATCTGTAAAATATCCATTTCCCCATCTGGTATTAAAAGTCAGGCATCCTGTTGAATAAATTGAACCTCCCAGATGAAGTGCTATATTTTCTCTTTGAATATGATTGGGAGATTCGGAACGTCCTATCTGTTTGTTTTCTTCGTATCTATTAATTTTCTTATTATCGATATTTCTAGAAACATATACTTTAAATGTTCCGGGTAAATAATTAAGAAAAAAATCTCCAAAAGGACATTCCTTGAATTGAGAGTACCTTTTATCATCTTCTCTTGTATAGATGCGAGTTACTTTTCGTCCTTCACTCTTTATTTCTATGGTTTTTATTGTACCATTTGGCTGTTTTTCATCTTTTACTTCAGTAGTATCTACACTAACTGAACTTGTTATTTCCCAGGCATCCCTGCAAATAAATTTTTGATCTGAAAATTCAGTTTCTTTGTCTTTATATTTTGGAGATACTTGTGCAAGAACTTTTCGTATAGCTGAACTCTTAGACAGATAATCATTTTTGGAATCCAAAAACAAACTCAGTAAGAGTTTTCCTTCAGGCGTTTTATCTAGTTTCAACTTTTTATGGATTTCTTTAGAATCTTCATGTTCATTTTTATCCAACTCATCATTGATCTTGTCGAAATCATTTTCCAAATCTTCCTTTTTCAATAAAGTTTTTATATCATGTTTTTCAGTAGTCAAGTAAGCAGCTTCGTCTAAGGTGATTAATCCACATTCTACCAAGTCGCTAAGCATGATTTTATATACATAAAACGGATAAATGGTATATTTAGCGTTCTTTACATCATTTATTTCAGTTTCATTATCATAAGCTTTAGCTAATTTCCCTACGCCTTCGATGTGACATATATATCCAATCTGAAAATCCCTATAACGATCCGGATCTATTAAATTCATGTCAGAGTCTTTATTCTCAAAAAATACAGTTCCATTACAGGATGTATCCGTGTTCAAAGGTTCGGAATTGATATTTAATAGCAATTCTTTGCTATCCTTCTTTAAAGTGGTATGTTCTACTCCATTGGGTTCATATTCTACATGTACATAAAATTTTAATGAAGGAGGGTTGTTTTCATCGTATTCTTTTTCATTTATGCTATAATAATTTGAAAGAAGACATTTCATGCTCACTATCAAGACTTTACGGTTGTATTGAATAGGCGCTTTTATACTCGCCAATGCTTTGGTGTTGCCTAACTCTTTTTCCTCTTTTTCATAGATACTTACATGAACGGTTTCGCCCGATATTCCGCTCGTTCTGACATGGATATAGGCATCTTCGTTTAATGTGATTTCGCTACGAACTTCCGATTCTCCGGTAGCCGGAAAATAGTATTGTTTAGACCAATATACAGATTCTATGCTTTTTTCATCATAAAGATACACGCCCTTAATTGTTTCATGATAATTGTCTGAGAAATTTTCTCTAAAACTTACGTTTTGGGCATTTTCTGCATTATTATCTATAACTACATGCACGTAAATATTACAACCCCCATATTGCTCATAGGTAAAGTTTGATATGACTAATCTGAATCGCACTATCTCGATTTTTGGGTCATCACTTTGAGCAATATTCAATGTTGATTCAGCGATTAACTTATAACGATTATCATATATAAATACCTTGACGGTAAAACTGGCAGTTTCATTCGAATCTTTCGGTTTAGTATAATCTGTTTCTACCGTCGGACGACTAAAGTGGCAGGTAAAAATACCTTCATCCCTCGAATCATAGTTTGAAATTTCCGTGGCAGTCGCTGTTGCAGTGGATTCACTTGATTCCGTTGGATTTGAATCAGACCCTTCCGACCTTGCGCTGCCTGAGAAAAGCGACGAACGACATATCTGTTCGGGTGCTTCTAATTTTTTAATTTGCAGTAAGCTCATAAACTAAATCTGTTGTACGGTTATTTCCATTTTATCTAACTCACTTAATGACCCGGTTGGGTCGAGATCGGGGCAATGTTCTGCTGTGGCGCTTTTCAGGTGCGACAAGCCTAACAGTTCGATTTGTCCATGGTAGACAATTTCGATACATTGAGGGCATCCTGCCGAACAGGTTGCCTTACTTTCAGGCAGTAGCGGGTTTGAAAGGAGGTTGATGCGCATTCCTTTGTAATAATTATCCCACTGTATAACCGCAGGCGAGCAGGGACGGGGAGGCCAGGATGCCTTGCATACGCCAAACATGGGCGGATAAAAGGGGGAGCCGAGTTCCATGGAGGTCGCTATTTTTTTCCGGCTGTGATTGACGACCATGATCTGATGGCTAATCACCATGATACGCCCCGGTGCAGAACCGTATTTGCACATACACTGAGCGCCGTCTATTATGAATTTTTTTCCAATCATACTTTTTACTTTTTATCGGTATTACCTTGTAAATTAATATCTATCTTCTTTCGGTATTCTTTCAGGTCTTTCTTTGCTGTAAAGACGCCGTTTATCATCACGGGGTTGCCTTGGGGACTGAAAGAATATTCAATTTGCGCCTGACCATCTTGTCCGGGTATGATAGCCATAAGTGGACCGTACAACTTGCGTTTGTTTTCTTCCGGTTTCGTTATCGTGCAATAATAACTGCTTTTCATTTCCGACAACGGGAAGTTGTAAAAATCTACTCGTTCCCTCACATCCTTTTCTACCGGTATTTCAAATAAATTACGAAAGTATAGTTTTATAAATGAATCATTGTACAGAGACAAAAGCAAAACACGGGGTTTGGAAAAATACTTTTCGGAATGTTTTATGTATCTGTTGATTACATCACCCGGATAATCTTTTCTGCATTTTTCTTCAATTGCTTTCCTCCTTTCAAGTATTTCTTCGTAATTCAAAATCCGCATTGGTTCCATCTGTCCGGTTACTTCAAGTCGGACAGGATACAGGGCACTCCCCATTTCATAGACTACCCTGTCCATCAGTTTCTCCACAGGTTTCCCGTTTATCCTGACTTCTTTTCTGTCCATAATAAAAACGTAGGATGAAGATGTTGTATTACGTTGCGCATTCACCTCCCACATACAACTGTAACTTGAATTGTAATCCTCAGTCTTCAACTTGCTATACTTCGTATTCAATTGATAGACGGCATTTAATTTCTCAAACGTAATACGCTCCATAACTATCCTTGCGCTACATCAATAATATCCCCGCTCTTCAATGTTATTTTACCGGTTGATTTGATAAAGGTGTCTTCATCAACAACATTAACGACAAGTTTGCCGGCTTTGAGCGACACGTCATCATCCACATTTATGGTCGCGTCTTTTAAAATGTCAACCTTCACATTTTTCTTTACCTGCGTATAGGAATCTTCCGTAACGTATGTATTTTTATTTTTCGCAGAGGTGACGTGCGTTTCTCCGGCCGTATCGGTTTTGTTTTTTCCTGCGCTTTCAATAATATCCTCACCTGCCGACATTCTAATACTTTCGTTGGCATTGACCTGGATATTTTTAGCGCTGATAGTGATTGTTTCCGGGGCTGTGATATCAATATTTTTCCCTTTCGTACTCAAATGTATTTTGTTGCCGCAGTTATCTTTTATGGTAATGCCCCAACCGCCCGTCACTTCGTCGTTAAATTCAATCATGTGTCCGCTACGGGTTTTGATTGACTTGATGTTGTTGTCGGCTTCGCCCCCTTTTGCATGACGTTCGGGAAACATGCTTCCTGTCATGTAGGGACGGTTCGGGTCGCCATATTCAAAGCCAATCATGACCTGATCGTCAAGTTCGGGGATAAATACATGGCCACGATTCTTCGGGAAAGGGCCGCTTGTGCCGGCGTCCAACGTTTGAACCCGTATCCAGTTTGTGGTCTTATTCTTGTCCTTTTGCCACTGGAACTGGACTTTTATACGTCCCCGCTCTTTTGTATCTACATTGTTTTTTACCCATGCCAACTGCGGTTGGGCCACCGGAGTTACTATCGGTTTCATGGGGATGTTTTCGACGATGTCGGGAATGCCTGTGAACGTGTTACGGTATTCACCTTTAAGGTCGTACTCGTGAACGACGGAGGTGACAAGGAAGGTGTCAACCTCTTTTTTCGTTGTCTTCATATTTGCGGGCAACTTTACCAATACCGTGCCGCCGATTCTGACTTTACTGGTTTGCGACGTTCCGCTAATCGTCAACATATTGAAGGTGGCGCGGTTTTTCTCTGCCTCAGTCACTTTTACTAACTCGCTGTCGTTCAGTATGAAAGTACCCGTAGGGAGGATAGCGTCGGAGGTATATACGGTAGATGACTTCCATTGTGATATCGTATGATATCCTACCACACTGGGGTCAGGCGCCTTGGTGTCGGTTTCGACGTCGTCGTGTACCAAATAATGGTAACGTTTCATCTTGGAGGGTACGAGGTTGGCGCTCAGGTCGAAGGTCAACATCTCGCTCTCGAAGGTTATTACTTCCTTCTTACCGACCTGTCTGCCAAAATAGCAATGCTGACCGTCGAAGAAGAACCACTCCCCGTAAAGCCAACTCAATCGGTTCAGGAACTCGAAGCATGTCTCGTCGTACTGGCAGATGTAATCGATTTTTTCCGTGAATTTGGGTTGGGATGTCACCTCCCCGCCGTTCCCTGACGTGCCGACTACCTCCGATATGATTCCGTTCAGCGTCATGTCCATAAACGAATCCATGGTCTTCGATCCATCTAATTTAATGGTAGGACTGCATCCCGATATACGTATGTGATTCTGTCCTCCATGATGACCGATATACGATACCTGGGTGATGATTCCGGTAAAAAGGTTCATCCCATCGCCTTTTTTGTGTTTCATTTCGATCTTTACCTCCTCGCCGAGCAGTCTGAAAGTCAGGCCGGGCGATTCCATCCATATTTTATCGAGGTCGTTATAGTCGACTACTATCTCGAAGGTATGGTGGCAGTTGAAACCCTGCTCCAACCGCATACTGATGATATAGCAATCCTTACCCCCGATTTTTGCTTTTACTTCTACTTTGTTTAGTTCCATTTTTATAATTAAGAATTAAGAATTAGAAATTATCCGTCATTGCGAGCTTGCGAAGCTATCCAGAGTACTGATTTTGCACCTGGATTGCTTCCTGCCTGCCAATGAAAACTGGGTACGCAGATATCCCGTCCGCACTTTTGCTTTGCATGCGGACGGGACGTCCGCGTACCCAGTAAAACGCAGTTTTTCATCAGATACTCACAATGACGAAGATTCGTGCCTCGCAATGATTACTGCAATTCCGGCCAGTTCTGTTCGAGGATAGCGTCCCCGAAGGTGAATTTCTGGGCTGAGATGGTCATTGTGATAAGCATCGGGTGTTCGCCGACGACGTGAATACCTTCTTCCAAGTTGATGATATACCCGTTCTCCCACTTCAATTCCTTCAGGGTAGCGTCTTCGTCGTCTTTCTTGAATGCGATGGTGCCCGAGTTGGGTTTAAACTGGCTGGCCATCTTTTCAAAAAGCGACACTTTGCTTGTCGATTCTACGGTGATGTTTATTAGCGCACCGTACAGGTTGGAGGATGGTCTTCCTTTGGAATCCACATCCCTCTCAAGCGTAAAATTGCATTTGATCACATCAAACTCTTCGCCTTCGTAACTTAAATTTGCTCTAAAAGCCATGGTTGTGTTTTTTTAATGGTGAATACTAATTACTTAGGCCATTTGTGGTCGACTTCGGCGCCTTCTACTGTAATCTTCTCCGCCGAGACGACAAAACTGATTTGCATCGGTTCCCTGCCTACTACGTCAAGCTCTTCATTATATTTAATAATGTAGCCGTTCTCCCATTTGAGTTCTTTCAACTTCGCCTCCTCGTCGCCCTTGTTAAAGGTAACGGTTCCGCTGTTGGGTTTGAACTGATTGACCATCTGGGCGATAATCTTCGTGTCTTCGGTCGATTCGACCGTCACATACACGTTACCGCCGTACACATTGGATGAGGGACGCCCTTTTGCATCCACATCCCTCCGGAAAGAATAGTTGCAGTCGAGCACATCGTAATCTTTCCCTTCAAACTGAAGTTTTGCTCTAAAAGCCATAATAAATAAATTTTAGTGAAACATAATAATAAAAAAGTTATAAGTAATGAATAATTGAGACTTATTACGTAAAACCCCTCTAAAGAACAACCCCGCTATTTTCATCCACAGACATACTATTATTTAAGAACTAAAGAGCTATTGAATAGTATGAGCCTGCAAAAATAAAGGTTAAAAAAATATCATCCAAATAAAAAATGAATTATTTTCTCCGTTTTACATATTATTAACATATCCCCGTAGAATGTGGTAATTTTTAACATAGCCATAGATCGTTTCTGTGCGGTCGAGTATCATTGCATAACCGTCATGCCCAGCCACAGGACTTTCGACAAGTTTGTTGCCACATGCAATAGCTTTTATATTAACAGTTTAAAGTTTAAATCGTGCTTTTGTTTTCATCATTTACAATGTTCCTTTACAAACTGTGTCACTGTAATTCTATGAACTCCTAATATCCGTGCTATGGCCGACTTGGATACTTTCTTATCTATTAAGATTTTGATCTCGGCTTCTTTACCGGTCAGTTTTTTTACTTTTGATTTGCTGCCTTTGGGACGACCCAAAATAACGCCTTCGGCTTTTTTTCGGGCGAGAGCTTCTTTTGTGCGTTGCGAAATAAGGTTTCGTTCAATTTCGGCTGATAAGCCAAAAGCGAAAGCGAGGACTTTTGAATTGATGTCGCTACCAAGGCGGTAATTATCTTTAATAGTCCAAACCTGTATGTCGCGATTCATGCACTCGTTGAGGATTCCCATAATCATAAGCAGATTTCTACCCAAGCGTGAAAGTTCGGAACAAATCAGAATATCATGTTTTTTCATTTTTTTGAGCAGTTTACCTAATTTCCGCTCTTGGACTTTCTTTGTGCCTGAAATGGTTTCTTCAATCCATTTGTCAACAACCATTACGTTTCGTTCACAAAACTGATTGATCTCAAAACGCTGATTCTCTACTGTCTGTCTGTCGGTACTTACCCGAATGTATCCGTAAATCATAATGCTTTTTTATTTGTTAATGAATATTAATTGTATAGATAAAACGGTTACAGTCGAGGCCGATTGTCGAAAAAAAACGACCTATTTTACGCGGCAGGGACATAAAAAGGTATGGTTATGACTTTGCGGATTTATGGTTGATTAACACCCATAACGGAGTTAAAGAAAAAGGCATAAAACCCATAAATATAAACGATTATCCTGCTATTAAAACACATCTGGACAAGTATTACGCTTCGCTAGAAAGGCGGCAAGATAAAGGCGACACACCCTATAATTTACGGAATTGTGCTTATATCGAGGATTTTTATAAACAAAAAATTGTATGGAAAGCGGTTGGAAGAAATTTAGCTTTCGCATTATTAGAAGAAGGTGCTTTTTTAGCTGCTCCAGCTTCATTTATAACTTCAAATCATAACAATTACTTATTGGGATTTTTACATAGCAGGGTAGGAAAATATTTTATTTATAACAACAGTGATACTACCGGAGCAGGGGATATAATGTTGAATATACAATCATTGGTGAAATTTCCAGTTCCAAAGCCTAATCTATACTTTGAACAACAAATTAATAAATATTTACAATCAAAAGATTATGAAGCAATTGATAAATTAGTTTATGAGTTGTATGGATTAGATAAAGAAGAAATTGAGTTCATAGAAGAAAAAAAACGTTGAAAAATTTTGCGGATAAAAAAAATGGTTTTATCTTTGCGGCGTTATTAACGCCCCCCTATACTTTCTTGTATAGGTGCAAGCCACTTTTTAGTGGCTTATTTTTTATTTTTTGTCATTAATTAATAGCTATGAATCAAAGAGTTACATTTTATATCGACGGGTTCAATTTTTATTACGGTTTAAGGTCTAAAAAGCAAATGGATAAAAATTGGCTACTTGCATATTGGATAGATGTTGTAAAACTTTTCAGCCAATTTTTGAGCCCAGGTCAAATACTTGAGAAGGTAGTCTATTTTACGGCTTCTCCACTTAATCAGGGAAAAAGTAATAGACAAGGGGCTTTCCTTAATGCAAACAAATTATTGAATGGCAGTAAGTTTGAAATTGTCAGAGGAAAGTACCTAAGAAATGTTGTTGAATGTCCGAATTGTAAATATGCCATATCCAGACCTGAAGAAAAGAAAACGGATGTGAATATAGCAATCCGAATGATAGGCGATTGTGTGGAAGATAAAACTGACATCATTGTGCTAGTAAGTGGCGATAGCGATTTACTACCTCCGATAGAATTCATTCAGCAAAAATATCCCCAAAAGAAAATCAGAGTCTATTTTCCGCCAACGGTTTTTAGCGTAGATTTGAAAAATAATCTTAAAAAACACAAAGGAAAAGTTGTATTCCTTGATATAAATTTCAATAAATTTCAGAACAGCATTATGCCGGATGTTGTTACAAAAGGCGACAAAACATATACTATCCCTGATAAGTGGAAGATAGAATTTTTTGAGATTCAATAAAATTTATTTCCTCATTGTTCAGCCTATACAATTCGTAAACCAATTTATCAATTGTAATGTAATCTTTTACTTCCAAAAGGGTTTCGATTTGAAGATCAATTGATACGGGGACAGGAATTTTTAACGGCTCAATTGCCTGAACACTAATCAGTAAATCGCCTGTGCCTGTCTTAGGAGCTTCTTGTAGCATATAATTTCCCATTTTAGAATTTAAAATCGCAAGTAGATATTTTAGATTATTACCTGCTGCAAAACAAGTACTATCAAGCACAGTATGTCCATTTTCATCATAACAAAATCGAAGAATAGATCCTACCCGTTTCCATACGATTTTTTGTTTATAAAAATCCTCCCAATAATTTATCGAATCTTGTGTCTCAAACCACTGATTATGAGTCTTTTTTCTTGATCCTTTATCTCCTGTTTGCTTCAATCTATCATACCCAAAACTCAAAAGATGTTGTTTTATAGCAGGATACATGTCAATGTTGATTTTTAAACTCGGAAACGTTGTAATCAAGTATAAATCAGCAAATTCATAACTATAACGCTTGATATCACGCCCCCTCAATAATGGTCGTATAATTTCGTCACTTTTTGGGTCTTGTTCTATCAATTCCTTTCGCTTTTCGCCCGAAATGATAAAGGCCTCATTAAAGCCAGTTTTTATACCATAGTTGATTTTAATATCCCAATCCTTCAAAGGAGTGCCAACTGCCTCAATTTTAGCCTTTATGCTTTGTTCGATGGGTGAGAGTACTACCCAACTTTCCGACCCGAAACTGCATACCGAGGCCGATTGTCGAAAAAAAACTCTCAAATCTTTTATACCTTCTTTTTTTACAATACAAGCTTGCGTTTGTTGTCGGTTTTTATCCTTTGAAAACATTAAAATATTCGTATCTACCGTTGCCGATTCAAATACTTTTACGCCTGCAAAGTCAATCAGTTGTTCCGGATTTGTATTTTCAGCAAAGAATTTACGTGTGTTTTCGCCGTATCCTGCTCGCATCCACTTATTAGAAGTGATAAAACAAAGCCTACCCTTTGGCTTAAGCAGTTGATAACCACGCTCATAAAACAATGAATAAATATCACCCATACTGTCAAATGTTTCATAAGGGCTTGGAACTGTTTTTTTCCCTTCCTTCTTAGGGCCATATATTTTTGATAACTCACCGCTATTTTTTTGTAATTGTATGTAGGGGGGATTACCAAGTACAATGTCAAATCCATCTTTGATGTTAAACATCCAGTCGACGTCAAAGAACGGTGATTTGCCGTTTTGGTCGTAGGGATTCCAATCAGCTAACTGTTTTGCGTCTTCAGGTGCATAACTGCCGTTGATTTCAAGCAAAACGGCCAATTTTTTGC
>Ga0099364_10010976_pt1 | contig 12419 bp, 11 predicted proteins | sample TergutTh196P3_FD_73070 | JGI IMG/M metagenome (GOLD analysis project Ga0099364, IMG submission 73070) | Microcerotermes parvus P3 segment gut microbial communities from Pointe-Noire, Republic of the Congo - Th196 P3 | ecosystem: Host-associated > Arthropoda: Insects > Digestive system > Gut ... | reverse complement strand
TATTCAATTCGATTATCGAAACAAATACCCATTTGATAATGAACGTAATGGGCATGGAACAAAACAGGCATATCTTTTACAATAAAGAAACAGGATTATTGGAAAATGTTGCATTTAGATACAATGCTGAAGTAAGGAACAGATTAGGCAAAGAATTTTTCGACCCGAAATTTATATCTGAGGATAAACAGTATCTGATATCGTATGAAGCCCATGAAGACATTGATAATGATGATAATCCTGTTTTAGTATTGGTTAGATTGAAATAAATTAATAAAAAATGAAATCAACAAATAATATTTTCATAATCACTCTGTTAGCATTTATGACAGGATGTGGCGGAGGCAAACAGTCAGCCGATGGCCTTATCTTCATTGATGTGTCGAAAAATTATCCTGAAAAAGAACTGACTGTTCAGGACTTTTTTGAGGTGGAATACGTTGTGTTGGAAACTACAGACGATTTTCTTACGCAAGGGTTAGTGAACGCAATTGGTAAAGAATTCATTTTGGTAAAAAATCGAATCAACGATGGAGATATTTTTGTTTTTGACAGAAACGGTAAAGGCATAAGAAAGATAAACCGCAGAGGGCAAGGCGGCGAGGAATATAATTATTCCACAGAGATTATCCTGGATGAGAATAACAATGAAATGTTTGTATTAGATAATCCTTCAAGAAAAATCCTGGTATATGACTTATTCGGAAACTTTAAAAGAAGTTTCAAAAACGCAGACTCCTGTTTTTATTCCTATACATCTAATTATGACAGGGATCATTTGATTTGTTATAAATATTATAGTCCGGGGGAGATGAACAAACCTCCATGTCATTTAATTATTTCTAAACAGGATGGAAGTATCGCACTGGAGATTAAAATCCCTTATAGAGAGTTTAAAACACATGTTTGGATAGGGCGGGGAATTGCAAATGGAGAAGATCTCATTGCAATGACTTCTTTTCACCAAATAATCCCTTATCAGGGTAATTGGGCGCTTGTGGAAGCATCATCCGATACCATATACACCTATTCGCCGGATGGCGCATTAAATCCCTTTATTGTAAGAACGCCCTCTATTTACTCAATGGATCCGGAAGTTTTTCTTTTTCCATGTATTCTTACAGACCGTTATTATTTCATGCGAACCAATAAGAAAATATTTGATGTTGAAAAGATGAGAGGGTTCCCAGGGGCTGATTTGGTGTACGACAAACAGGAAAGTGCAATATTCGATTATTCTATGTACAATGGTGATTTCTCAGACAAGAAATATGTAAGTATGGGATCGCGACCTGTAAATCACGAAATCGCAATCTGCCAATCTTTAGAAGCCTATCAATTAGTTGAGGCTTACGAAAAAGGGGCACTAAAAGGCAGACTAAAAGAAATTGCGGCTGAATTGGATGCAGAAGACAATCCGGTCATCATGCTTGTCAAATAATAAGAAATAAAAATCATTTGAGCCTGATTTCTTCAATGCTTTCGATTACATTGTTTGCGTTGCGCAATTTGTGTAACGTAAATTGCGTAACGCAGATTGTGTAATGAAAAATATTTCTGTTGAAAAAATTTGTATTTGCGGTGAAAAAACTGTATTTTTGCCGCAAAATCTGCGGTGCTATGTATATACACAACAAAGAAAATTGGACGGATTTTCGTACACGTATCATTTCTTTACCCCCGATTTGAAACAAAATATTTAATGTTATACCCCCGATTTGAAACAAAATTTTTATCTTTGCGGATTGTATCAATCATCTGTTGAAAATGAAATTTACACCCGAAAAATATAGTTTGCCTGATATCCCTATGACGCCTTTTATTGACGTACAGGAGATTAAGGATTTCCTTGACCGTCCGCGACCCGACAGGCAGGAAGTAGAGGCGGTAGTCGCCAAATCGCTCAATAAACAACGGCTTAGTTTGCAGGATACGGCTACGCTGATTAAAGCCGACGACCCAGAAAGCGTTGCCCTTATCAAACAAACAGCCAAACGTTTGAAAGAAACCGTGTATGGCAACCGTATCGTTCTGTTCGCCCCTTTGTATGTGGGTAATTACTGCATCAACAACTGTATCTACTGCGGTTTTCACATGAAAAATAAGGACGCGGTGCGTATCACTTTGAGCCATGAACAGTTGATTCATGAAGTGGAAGCATTGGTCGACGAAGGACAGAAACGGTTGATATTGGTCTTCGGCGAACATAAACAATATTCGCCTGCATTTATTGCCGAAACGGTGCGTACCGTCTATGGCATCAAGAAAGGTAATGGTGAAATACGCCGCGTGAATATCAATGCCGCTCCTTTGGATATTGAAGGTTTCCGTTTGGTGAAAGAGGCGGGAATAGGCACTTATCAGATTTTTCAGGAAACGTATCACCCTGAGATGTATAAGGTATATCATCCATCCGGCCCCAAGAAAGATTATAACAACCGCCTGACATCGCTCGACCGTGCACAGGAAGCGGGGTTGGACGATGTGGGAATCGGCGCTCTCTTCGGTTTGTACGACTGGCGATTTGAGACCCTGGCGATGGTGCGCCATACCAACCACTTGGAAGCCTGTTATAATGTAGGACCTCATACCATATCTTTCCCCCGCTTACAGGCGGCATCCAATATGGCTATTGATGAAAAATATAAACTGAGCGACGCCGATTTTGCCCGCATGGTAGCCATTTTGCGTTTGGCGGTTCCGTATACCGGCTTGATTTGTACAGCCCGCGAAAAGCCCGAAGTGCGGCGCGAAGTATTACAGTACGGCGTATCGCAAATCGACGGCGGCACAAAATTAGAGATAGGCGCTTATGCAGAGAACAAGGACGCCACGCAGGATTTGAACCGTGAACAGTTTCAGGTAAACGATTCGCGCTCGCTGTATAACGTGATTGATTCCCTGTTAGACGACGGTTACCTGCCTTCGTTCTGTACGGCATGTTATCGTAAAGGACGTACAGGAGAACATTTTATGGAGTTTTCCGTACCGGGCTTTATCAAACGCTTCTGTACCCCCAACGCTATTTTCACCTTAGCCGAATACCTCGAAGACTACGCCTCCGAAGCCCAAAAACAAAAAGGCTATCTATTGATAGATAAACAACTTCAAGCGCTAGACGACCCATCCGCAGCAAAAATCCGCGCTACGCTTGAACAAATCCGGCAAGGGAAACGAGACCAATACCTGTAATATCGGCAGCAAACCAAACGTATATCTTGAAAACAACCGTTTAACATATTGAATGAAAAAACGAATAATAATATACACAATGAAACACAAAAATAAACGTTAAGTAAAATATGAATCATCCAAAAAGACATAGAAATAAAGAAATGAAAAAAGCAATATTATTACTCGCATTGTTGAACGTATGTTCTGTCGTATTTTCACAAGAAACACAAGAAACACAAGAAACAGAAGAAACAACAGAAATAAAACAGGAAACGAAAGAAGTAAGACGAACAAAGGTAAACGAACTAAGAATTGGCATTCCTATTCCTCTATTTTTCGCGCCTGAATTCAGTTACGAGCGAACCATAAAGAATAATTTTGGATTAGGGGTTTCGGCAGGACCATGGTTATTTCAGACTATAGATGCGGGAGAAGCAGCTGTTTATATAATGCCTTATGGTCGATATTATTATTATAAACCATTCTTTATTGAAGCAAATACAGTTTTAGCCAGCGTCGCGCCTGATTCCGGTAGAAATTGGGATACCGTTTACGGGGTGGGGCTTGCTCCCGGAGCCAAATTTTCTTTAAGAAATAATTGGACTGGCGAAATCTCCTTAGGCGCCGGATTTTTATTTGGTTACTCTTACTCATTAGGAGATCCCGCAATGTATTTTCTTTGCAGAATTTCTTTCGGAAAACGGTTTTAATATCAATAAAGAAAATGACGCGACTTGAAATAGAAGACGGTATGTAAATATACAAATGTTTGATATTAAAGATATTAAAATTTCGCTGACTTGATACGAAAACAATGAGAAACGTGATGAATAATTACTCTTTAACAGAATGGCTGTTAGATTATTCCTGCGAACTGACTTCGCTGATATTCGCCCCTAACACAGCAAAATAAATACATGAAAATTATAAAAGCGACATTTGAGCAAATCAAAACATATCGAACGGACTACCTGAACTCATTACCTGAATTTCAGGAATTATTCATAGAAATAATGATAAAGGATTCCGACTTTTACTTGCTGCAAACAGACAACGTAACTATTGGCTATGCCATTATAAATAACGACGGCGTTTTGATTGAATTTTATGTTGTAAACGAATATGTTACAAGCAGCAATGACTTCTTTCGACAAGCGCTGAAAGAATTGTCAATTACCGAAATATACTGTAAATCATTTGACTTCCTTTTGCTCAGTCATTGTCTGTTACATTCTTTTCCATACAAAGTGATGGGGATATTGTATCGCGACTATGTTGAGCCACCCGTTGCAGAAGACACAGCAATAACAATGCAGCAGTCAGACCTTTCGAGGGTGAAGTTTCTGTTAAGTCAGGACAATTCGATAGAGATACTTTTTGAAACGGAACAGCAATTAACCGAATATATCAACAACGAAAATGTTTTTGAGTTTTACGGAAACGGAGAATTTATCGGTTGCGGAATGGTGTTACGCACAAATCCCGAATGGAATTTTTGCGATTTGGGTGTTTGGGTTAAACCGCCGAAACGAGGAAATGGAATTGGCTCGCAAATTATATTGAGATTGAGAGAATTTGCCATAAAAAACGGAATGAATCCAAGTTGCGGCTGCGCCATAGAAAACATAGCCTCACAAAGAACGATTGAAAAAAGCGGATTTGTGAGTAAATATAAACTGATAGCATTTACGGTAAAATAAAGGTATCAGGCAAAAATGGAATACCCACAAATATGGATGCGACTACATCCGTTCAGGCACCTCAATACCAAGCAATAACATTCCTGAGCGGATGATATTGGATACACTGGATGATAACATCAAACGCAAAGATTTTATTTTTTCATCAGGCTCGTTCAAAATCGAATAATCATGGTAAAACTGATTATATTCCTTGACTAATTCATAGATATAGTTGGCAATACAGGCTGGGCTGTATGTATCGCCGGCTTCTTTTACGATCTGCGGATAATCAGCCATCCACTGAATAAGCGTTTCTTCTTTCTGTGTAACAGGAGTTTCATGATCAAGTTGTTTAGGAATATCAATCCCCTGTTCTTTGGCTTTACGCAGTACGGAACAGATACGGGCATGCGTATATTGGATAAAAGAACCCGTATTACCGTTGAAATCAATAGATTCTTTCGGATTGAAAATCATGTTTTTGCGGGGGTCTACTTTTAAAATAAAGTATTTCAGCGAACCCATGCCAATCATACGGATGATACGATCAGTTTCCTCCCGGCTTAATCCGTCTAATTTCCCCAGTGCAACCGATATTTCCCTGGCTGTACGCATCATTTCATCTATCAGGTCGTCAGCGTCTACTACCGTACCTTCGCGGCTTTTCATCTTACCCTCTGGTAGTTCGACCATCCCGTAGGAAAAATGCACCAATCCTTTGCCGAACGAAAAACCCAATTTATCCAACAGAACAGAAAGCACTTGAAAATGATAATTTTGTTCGTTCCCAACCACGTAAATCATCTTGTCGATGGGATATCTGTCAAAACGTAACTTTGCCGTACCAATATCTTGTGTCATGTAAACCGAAGTGCCGTCGGAACGGAGAAGCAGTTTTTCATCCAATCCGTCCTGCGTCATATCCGCCCAGACCGATTGATCATCACGCCGGTAGAAAACGCCTCTTTTCAGTCCGTCCAATACGGTTTCTTTCCCTTCCAAATAAGTCTGTGATTCGTAATAAATATGGTCGAAATCGACGCCAAGTTTTTCGTAGGTCTCGTCGAAACCTTCGTACACCCAACTATTCATGGTTTCCCAAAGCGCTACAACTTCAGGATCGCCTGCCTCCCAACGGCGAAGCATCTCACGTACTTCGGCCATCAGGACAGATTGCTCTTCGGCTTTTTCTTTACTTAATCCTTTGGTTTCAAGTATATTTAATTCCTCTTTGTAATGGATGTCGAACAATACATAAAAATCGCCTACCAAATGATCTCCCTTTTTTCCTGATGAAAAAGGCGTAACGCCTTCACCCCATTTTTTCCATGCCAGCATCGACTTGCAAATATGAATCCCGCGGTCGTTAACAATATTTGTCTTAACGACTTTATAACCATTCGCTTTCATAATCTCCGAAAGACTGAAACCCAACAGATTATTACGTATATGCCCAAGGTGAAGCGGTTTATTGGTGTTAGGAGACGAATATTCAATCATCACCAAGGGAGATTGATCGGTTGCAGATTTAATTCCATAATTCGGTTGGCTATTGATCTCGTTCAACAGCTCTATCCAGCATTTTTCCGAAACAATCAGGTTCAGGAAACCTTTGATCACATTAAATGAAACGACAGCCGGTTCATTTTGTTGCAGGTACTCGCCGATTTCCTGCGCCGTTTGTTCGGGCGATTTCTTAGAAATGCGGAGAAACGGAAACACGACCAACGTCAGATGACCCAGAAATTCTTTCTTCGTTTTTTGCAGTTGTATCCGGTCTGTAGACATCTCGGTGTTATACAGACACTTAATTCCGGAAACTATAGATTGGATAAGCTGTTGCTCAATTATCATACGAAATAAATTTGCGACAAAGATATAAAAAAAGTACTTTTGGGGGGAGAAAATGCAGTAAAATCTCTGTGCAGCTCTGTGTCTTCTCTGTTGTTCTCTGTGAAAAAAATTACACAGAGTTGCCCGGAGAAGACACAGAGCTACACAGAGATAATCAAAAATATGACTAAGACAATCATCTATCAGGTACTTCCACGATTATTCGGCAACGCAAACAGAGCGCCGGTAAAACATGGATCAATATCCGAAAACGGATCAGGTAAATTTTCAGCTTTTACGCCAAAGGTATTGTCCGAAATAAAAAAAGCCGGAATCACCCATATCTGGTATACAGGCGTGATCGAACATGCCACCCGTACCGATTATACATCGTATGATATTAGAAAAGACCACCACGCCATCGTCAAAGGTCAGGCAGGTTCGCCTTATGCCATCAAGGATTATTATGATGTCGATCCGGATTTGGCCGATCATGTACCCAATCGCATGCACGAATTTGAAACATTAATTGCGCGAACCCATCAAGCAGGCATGAAAGTAATTATCGACTTTGTCCCCAATCACGTGGCGCGTCAGTATGAATCGGACAGAAAACCTTTAACAGTACAGGATTTGGGACAAAATGATCATGTTTCAAAGGCTTTCGACCCGAACAACAATTTCTATTATCTGCCCGGACAAACATTGAAACTAAGTTTCGGAACGCAACAAGATGATTCCGTATACAGTGAATCCCCGGCCAAGGTAACCGGCAACGACTGTTTCCATGCCTATCCGACGGAGAACGACTGGTACGAAACCATCAAACTGAATTATGGCGTCGACTATGCCTCCGGAGGAACGTGTCATTTCGACCCTGTACCGGATACCTGGCAAAAGATGCTTGACATCCTGCTTTTCTGGAAAGGGAAAGGGGTCGACGGTTTCCGGTGTGATATGGCTGAGATGGTTCCGGTCGATTTTTGGCATTGGGTCATTCCCCAAGTGAAGGCTGCCGACGATATTTGTTTTATAGCTGAGGTCTATAATCCTGCACTGTACCGTGATTTTATCAAGCGAGGATGTTTCGATTACTTGTATGATAAAGTTGGGCTTTATGATACGTTGCGTGATGTGATTGGTGAAAAGAAATTGACCTCTGCCATAACGAATTGTTGGCAGTCGGTTGAAGGCATTCAACACCAGATGCTTTATTTTTTGGAGAATCATGATGAACAGCGGATTGCTTCCGACTTTTTTGCAGGCTCCGGCGAGCGCGGATTTCCCGGGATGATCGTTGCGGCTACCATGCATACAAACCCTGTAATGATTTATTTCGGACAGGAATTTGGCGAGCGCGGGATGGATGAGGAAGGATTCAGCGGCAAAGATGGACGAACTACTATTTTTGATTATTGGAGCCTGCCCGGCATCCGAAATTGGATAAACAATCAACGTTTTGACGGAACGTTGTTGACCGAAGAACAAAAACTGCTGTATCAATCATACATAAAATTATTACAAATAGCAGGATCAGAACCCGCTATCGGACAAGGTCGTTTTTTTGATCTGATGTATGCCAACAGGCATTTGTGTGCAGACGGAAATCGTCTATATGCTTTTTTGCGCGTATATGAGCAGGAAGTAATTTTAGTCGTCGTAAATTTTAATCGTGAAGAACGGACTGTGCGCATCGCGATTCCTCCCGAAACTTTTCAACACCTGGATATCCCTGATAACCATGCCGCCAAACTGACCGATTTGTTTACAGGCAAACAAAGCATAAGTACTTTAACCATGGCTTGCCCATACCGAACTGTCGTACCTGCTTATTCCGGCAAGATATTCAAGTTTGATTATAAAATGCTATTTTAGTTTTTTTTGAATAAATAGCATTTATTTCTCTCATATTATCATGTTATATTGCATAATTTATTATCTTTACGCCAAATAATCATAAAAGTACAGAATTGAATGATATAGAATAATTTGTTAAATAATTAATAAAAAAGCGTTTGCTTTATTCTTGTACTTGGAACCTTAGGAAATTTCAATTACACCAAGGGTAGGTTGCAAAGCGCTCACGCTGTTCATCAGCGTGGGTTCCTTTGTTTGGTGTAATGGCATCCTAAGGCCTCAAGTACAGATAAAGAAATAGACCCACGCTATTTTTAGTGTAAAAAAACTACAACAATGAGGAACAGCGAGTTTTTAAAAGATCTCCATATCGGGAAATTAATCAAAGAAATTGCCCATCAAAGCCGGGTTTCTTCTAAAGCATTAGCAGATGCCTTCTGCCACTACCACAAAAATGCCGACAAAATCTATCGATTGGATGATATGGATGTGGAGACTTTGATACGTATTTCATACGTATCAAAGTACAATATACTTAAAATGCTTTCCGAAAAATATTTGCCTGATCTGCCGATTCCTGAAAACTGTCTGGAACAGGAAAGGTATGCCATCCGGTTGGATATGCAAACCATGCAATTCACGGTTGAAAAGAACTCCGAAAACTGCGACTTTTTATCGAAAATCTTTATCGGCAAGCATATAGAGAAAGTAGCGAAAGAAAGAGGATGGAAAGCCAAAGATATAGCAGCGAAATTAAACTGCGCCCAAAGCACGGTAAGTGATTTATATGCAGCAAAAAGCCTGAAAACAAAAAAGCTGATTCTGATCTCCGATGCTTTAGGCCATAATTTTATAGCAGATGTATATCTCTCGTGGATATGTATCATCCCTGTTCACTTATTTGATGGTTGTATGATTACGCTCGACCCACGCGAAGTTCACGTCAAAAACCCAAACGATCATACCTTTTCTATGGAATATGAACGACGGCATGCCGAAAAAAAACATGGATACCCGTAGAATACCCGAATTGATATCGTAGAAATCCCGAATTATCTTTAAAAAAAGTGGGGAAAAGAATTTGTTATATTTGTATAATTTTATGAATAAGAATATTACAATACAATAAAAATTTCGGAAAATTTACGTATTTTTGTCGGCGAAATTACGACAAAATGCTTATGGACAGAAATAATGTATTGTATTTTTGGAGCGATAACATTACAATAATGTTTAACAAAAAGAAGAAAAGACATGAAAGAGATTTCAAAAACTAAGTTGAATCAGCTTAGTAAAGCTGAGTTGCAAACAAAACGGATGAATGCTTTGAAAGGTGGATCAGGTACATGCTATTGTTCATGTGCCCCTAATTGTTCGTGTAGCGGTGCTTTGGGTAATTTACTATCAGATGGGAACGCTGATTCAAACCCATTGGGAAAGGTAGATATGACTTCTGACTGGTGGTAATCCATTATGATGAAAAGAAATCTTGAGCCGCTATGATTTATCATTAAATCCGTAAGCAAAAATCATTCATAGCTTACGGATTTAATGTTTTAATAAGTTAAAAATGAATGAATATGAATAAAAATCTTATATTGCTGACATTATTGTTTATGATAGTAAGTCAAGCGGTTAGTGCCCAATCAAGAACTAAAAACTTGCCTGTAATTGATTTATTAAAAGATTATCCGACAAAACAGAAAAACATCAAAGATATTGCCGATCTTGAATATATAGCATTAGAAACAACCGACGATGTTTTACTGAGTGATAATGCGGTTCTTTCTTATGTTTCCGACAACTATATTCTTGTACATGAACCTCAACGGGGTGATATATTTGTTTTCAACCGTGCCGGGAAAATAGTTTTTCATTTCAACCATAGAGGACCTGCACCATGGGAATATCCAATGATTAGACAAGTGTCCGGCTCAAATGGTACAATTTTAGATGAAAAAAATGGGGAAATATTTGTGTGTTCCCGATCCATTCAGGTTTATTCGCTGAGCGGAGAACACAAACGAACCTTGCCTGTTAATACGTATCAGAATAATTTGTCGGTTTTCAATTTTGATGATGAATCGTTACTTGTATATGAAGATTATATCAGGGATCTTGACAAACGAAATAATCCCAAAACAAATCCTTACAGTCTGATTTCAAAAAAAGATGGAAGTCTTATTTCTGTTTTGGACATTCATTTACCTGAAAGAGTTACAAACAAAATAACACAACGAACCGGACCGGGTCAGTCAAGGACAACTCAGATTTTTCTCCCGTTTAACTTGTGTTACGGTCAGGATTTTATGATTGCAGATATGTCATCCGACACATTGTACCTGTTAACTCAAGACAGGAAGATAACACCCCTGTTAACCCGAACACCGTCGGCTCATGCATCCGACCCAAAATTCGGGTGGACAACTCATTTGATAACCGATAAATTTATAGAAATTATTAGGTTTCCTATAGAGGAAGGTAGCGGAGCTCCTATTTTTACGTATGAAATTGAAACAAGTGACATATATCGAGTATCGTTTTTTGACCCGGATGCTGATATAGGTCGTCGTGGTCGTTTATATTGGGGAATGTCCGCCTACTATCCCGCCACTAATAAAAATATGTTTGCCGAGCTGGTTTGGCCATCGGTTATCATCAATGCTAATAAGGCAAAGCAATTGAAAGGGGATATTGTAAAGTTTGCACAGACACTTGACGAAGATGATAATCCGGTTGTGAGAATTATTAAATTCAGGTAAAAATATAACATGATAACTTTTATCAGTAAACCCATATTTATGCCAAAACACAGGGTTTTGCTGGTGAACTAAAAATGTTGAGCGGTACAAGTTGCATACAGTATGGTCAACGACATAACCCGCCAACGCGAAATTACGGCCTTGGTCAAACTTTCGGAAGTTTACCGGTTGGATAAACTCGAAATCGTTACATTCAACGAAGAATTAACTTTGCAGAAGGGCGATGCAACAATTCGTATCGCTCCGGTCTGGAAATGGCTCAACAGTGAATCAATTATGAATTGTGTTTTTTGAATATATTGTCTCATTATGAGCAATTATACAAGGTTAATAATCTATTTATCGCGGAACTTTAAACTTTGAACTTGATTATCAAAAAAAGAAACTCAACCCCAATGCCAGTGCAAACCCTGCCACCGATACAATCGTTTCCATGACGGTCCACGATTGCAAGGTTTGTTTTTCGGTCATACCGAGATACTTCCCTACCAGCCAGAAGCCGCTGTCGTTGACATGCGACGCTGTTGTGGCGCCTGCTGCAATGGATATCACAATCAATGCTTTATGTGGGTCGGACATATCAAACGAAGTCAACAAGGGTGAAATGATGCCTGCCGAGGTAATCATGGCAACGGTAGCCGAACCTTGCGACACGCGGATAAGCAAAGCCAGTATATACGCCAGCACAATAGGCGGTAATGCCGAGTGCGACATGCTTTCAGCTAATTGCACGCCGATACCGCTGTCGACAAGCATCTGTTTGAATACACCGCCCGCGCCAGTGACCAATATGATTAATCCTGCCGGAGCCAATGCTTTGGTACTTAGTTGCATAATAACATCTTTCGTGAATCCGCGCCGGACGCCCATCACATAAATCGCCAGAAAAGTAGCAAAGAGAAGGGCAATAATCGGATGCCCGATAAATCCCAGTAACTTGATGACAATATGCTCGTTCATGCCGTGCGATTTTGCCCAGACGCCCGAAACGGTGTTGGCAAGTATCAATAGCATCGGTACGGCAATGATGGCTGTTACCTGCCAGAAAGAAGGCAGGTCTTTTACATCCTTCTTTTCTTCCGGCATATCAAATGTGCTGGGAACCTCTACA
>Ga0099364_10010975_pt1 | contig 12420 bp, 9 predicted proteins | sample TergutTh196P3_FD_73070 | JGI IMG/M metagenome (GOLD analysis project Ga0099364, IMG submission 73070) | Microcerotermes parvus P3 segment gut microbial communities from Pointe-Noire, Republic of the Congo - Th196 P3 | ecosystem: Host-associated > Arthropoda: Insects > Digestive system > Gut ... | reverse complement strand
GGCGGGGGCGCCGCTGCGGAGGTTAAATTTGGTGGGCGAAATTCATTCCCGCCGTTAAGCGAATTTAGCCGCGGCACGCGGCGTCTGGGTTGTGGGGCGGAGCCTCACGTTAATACCTTAATGGCGCACAACCGCAATAAAAACAAAAAAACACCGGTTTGACAAATAAATGGCGGGGCGGGTAGCTATGGGCGCGACAGCAAAAAACAGACTGATACCGCGAAGGATGATCGTCACTGCATTAATGCTGCTGTTTATCATTCATCTTGCGGGCTGCGCTGCTGCGGAGCCGGAGGGCTTCGACTTCAACTTGGTGACAACGTACCATGACATCCCTGATGTAACCCGGGGTGAAATCGATGCCATTGAGCAACTGCGGGAGCAAGGCGCGTCATATCAGGTTAGCGTGCCGCGCGGCCTTGAGTTGTATACGGACAGGGACGGCATGTTGCGCGGCTATACGGTTTTGCTATGCGAATGGCTGACAACGCTTTTTGGGATAACCTTTGAGGCGCAGATCGAGGAGCTCGGCGCCATCGTGCAAAAACTGAACGCCGGCGAACCGGGGTTTGCCAGCCTGGTGATCTCCGAAGAACGTCTGCAGAGCTACTACATGACAGACTCAATAGTCCAGCGTTCTGTAAAAATCATGCACATTGATGGCTTCCGGCCTGCAAGCCCGATAGCGCAGCCGGGGCCTCCCCGATATGCTTTCCTCGATGGCACAATGATAATGGAGTTGTTTGCGGCAACGCTTGAGCCCGGCTCCTATGAGGAGGTTGTCGCTGAGAACTATGAAGAAGTTTTCCGGTTGTTAGAAAACGGGGATGCCGACGCTTTTATAGGCAACAATACCATGGAAATCGCTTTTGACCCATATGGCACAGTGGTTGCCGAAGACTTTCTCCCGTTGACTTTCATTCCGGTTGGCCTTGCTGCGGGAAGCCGCGACCTTGAGCCTATTATCTCTGTAATAACGAAAGCGCTGAGAAGCGGCGCTTTCAACCATCTGACCGAGCTTTACAGGCAAGGGTATCAGGATTACAGAAAACACAGGTTCATGATGCTGCTCACCGATGAGGAGAGGGACTACATACAAAATGCTCCCGTGATACCTTTTGCCACGCAATATATGGCTTATCCCATCAGCATTTACAACAGGAACGTGGATAGGTGGGAGGGGGTGGTTTTTGACGTATTGAGCGAAATGTCGCACCTTACGGGCTTTTCGTTTGAGCTTATAAACGATTCTACCACTGAGCTGCTTGAGCTTATGACGCTGCTTGAAGATGGCGCCGCTTATTTCATGCCGAACTTGATCCAGAGCGATGAGCGCAGAGACAGGTTTATCTGGTCAAACAACATGTACCTTACGGACAGGTATGCCTTGCTGTCAAAACAGAGTTATCCCAATATCGAGCTAAACGACATTCCCTTTGAAAGGGTGGGTTTCGCCATTGGCTCCGCTTTTGGCGATGTTTTCAGAAGCTGGTTTCCCAACGCCATTTTCGCTACGGAATACCCAAATACTGACGAGGCTTTTTTAGCGCTGGATCGCGGCGAGATCGACCTTGTTATGTCCAGCCAAAGCAGGCTCTCTGCCCTGACCAATTATTACGAGTTTTCGGATTACAAGGCAAATTATCTGTTTGATGCTCCTTTTGAAGCGTCTTTCGGGGTAAACAAAAACCAAACGGTGCTGCTTTCCATTATCGACAAAGCGCTTCCTCTGATTGACGCCAATAGGATTCTGGAGCAATGGCAGAGCAGGACTTACGATTATCAGGCAAGGCTGATGAGGGAGCAGCGCCCATGGCTCATAGGCACCTCCGTGCTGGCGGTATGCGTTCTGGCACTTGTTTCCGTTTTGTTCGTTAGGAGCCGCAATATCGGAAAGAGGCTTGAGGTGTTGGTAAGACAGCGCACGGACGAACTCGAGTCTGAGGTAAAGCAGCGCATTGCGGCTGAGGAAATCGCCCAAAAGTCCTCTGAGGCGAAAAGCCGGTTCCTTGCAAATATGAGCCATGAGATCAGGACGCCGATGAACAGCATCATGGGCTTTGCGGAGCTTGGAATGGAAAGCAGCGGAAAGCATGAGTTCAGGGAGTATATGCGCAAAATAACGGATAGCACAAAATGGCTGTTGGGCATTATTAATGATATATTGGATATTTCTAAAGTCGAATCGGGAAAAATGGATCTTGAAAGCGTGCCTTTCAGCTTGCAAGAGATTTTCTCGCGTTGCCAGTCGGTCATTTTGCCGTCGGTTAAAGAAAAAGGGCTTGATTTGAAGGTTTATGCGGAGCCGCCAATTGGAGTGAATTTAGTTGGCGACCCGGTCAGGCTCTATCAGGTGCTCATGAACCTCCTGTCAAATGCCGTCAAGTTCACCGATACGGGCACTGTCAGCTTTATATCGGCAATTAGAGGCCCGGGCACTGCACAAGCAGCAGCTTTACCGCCTGCCCTAAAAGAAAACGGTGCTGGGGCGGGCGGCCTTGAGCCAAGCGAAGGCGGCTTTGCTTCTGTGTATTTTGAAGTAAAGGATACCGGCATAGGTATGAGCGAGCTGCAGGTAGAAAAGGTGTTTGACCCGTTTACTCAGGCGGATTCAAGCACTACGCGCTATTACGGCGGCACGGGGCTGGGGCTTGCAATAGTCAAAGATATCGTCAGGCTTATGGGCTCGGAGCTGAAAGTGGAAAGCACGCCCGGCGCCGGGAGCACATTCAGTTTTGAAGTAGTTTTCAAGACGGTCGAGCTGGCTGCTGACGATACTGCGGGCAACGTGGAACCGGCCTTGCTTGAAAAGCCGAACTTTGACGGCTTAGTGCTCGTCTGCGACGACAATCCTATGAACTTAGAGATTATCTGCGAGCACCTTGCCCGGGTCGGGCTTAGGACGCAAGTAGCGGCGAACGGCAAGGATGGGTATGACGCAGTGAAGGGGCGGGCGGAGAAGAACGAAGCGCCGTTTGATTTGATTTTCATGGACATGTTTATGCCGGTTATGGACGGAATGGAAGCGACAGAAGTAATTATGGAGCTGGACACAGGGACCCCCATTGTGGCGATGACGGCAAATATGATGACGGATGATTTGGACATGTACAAAAAGCACGGCCTGAATGATTGCCTCGGGAAGCCTTTTACTGCTCAAGAGCTGTGGAGATGCTTGATGAAATATATTCCCGTGACGGGTACTTCTGTTTATGACGATCGTGATCCGTCGCCGGCCGAAGATAAAATGCAAAGGTATCTTATATCTGTTTTTGTTAAGCGCAATAGCTCAATATGCTCGGAAATCCGGAATGCCGCAGCCGAGGGCGACGCCAGGCTTGCGCACAGGCTTGCTCACACTCTCAAAGGCTCTGCGGCGCAACTCGGTGAGAGCGGCCTTGCCAATGCTGCCGCCTCGGTTGAGGCGCTGCTGGCGGGGGAGTTGAAAGTGGAGAGAGGAGAGTTGAGGGTTGAGGGGGCTGAAGCCGAGGGGCAGTGGGCGGGAGAGTTGCGTGAAGTGCCGATCCCTGAGCCGTTGATGGCTGCGCTTGAGGCTGAGCTGGGGACTGTTCTTGCGAGGCTTGCTCCGCTGCTTGATGAGTATGAGGCGCATGGCGAAACCGAGCCTCTTGATGAAGATAAGGTGCGCGAATTGTTTGAAAAACTGCAGGTTTTGCTCTTGAATATCAATCCGGAGTGCCTTTCCCTGATTGACGATCTCCGCGCGATCCCGGGGACAGATGCCCTGATACAGCAAATTGAGAACTTTGATTTCGATGCGGCAGCGCAGACACTTTCCGGGTTTATCATGCCCACCGATTAACGTCTGCGGCGTTTGAGGTTGGGGGGCATGTTCGCCGCATGATGGAATCGAACCCGCTGCTGACTGCGTCTGCTGCACCAACGTCAGCGACGGTGTGGTGAAATGGTTTGTGGAGCATTGGCGACATTTATAAATAAGCCGTTAAGGGTGTGCGTGTGCGTATAAAGATAGTATTAAGACATTTGCATAAAGCTATTTTGTGATAATATCCCGTGCTATAATGTGGCACGGATTTATTTTTTTGCCGGGGGGTGAGTCTTTGTGCGTCAGCGCGTTTTTTCGCTAAAGCGTATTTGGAAGAGCCTTCTGATATCGGCCGGCATTCTTATTCTCACAGTATTTGTTTGTGAGTTCTTGTTTTTTTTGGGATTGGCCAGCCAAAACCTGATCATGTTCTACATCCTCTCGGTGCTGATCGTTGCGCGCTGCACTGAAGGCTATTTATTTGGCATAGCGGCTGCTGTCGCCGGTACTTTGATTTACGATTTCCTTGTGACGGAGCCGCGTTTGGCTTTTAGCATAACAATCGGGTTTCCTATCACTCTTTTCATTATGCTCGTAGTATCATTGATTTCCTGCGCCGTAACTACCCGGATGAAAACCTCGTTCGCCCAGCGGCAGTCGATATTGATCGAAGCGGAAAAAGAGAAAATGCGCGGAATCCTGCTTAGGGCCATTTCGCACGATTTAAGGACGCCTTTGTCAGTGATGCTGAGCGCAGGGTCGATTATTGCTGAGCAGGCAGATACGTTGGATACTGAAGATATACGCGGTTTGGCAACAGAGATCAAACGCAATTCGGAATGGCTCATCCGTATGGTAGAAAACTTGCTCGCTGTCACCCGTATTTCTGAGGGCCGCGTTAAGGTGACTAAAACGTTGGAGGTCGCAGAAGAAATCATGGGGCAGTCGGTGGCAATGGTGCGCAAGCGCTTCCCTGACTGCGACATAGTCGTAAAGTCGCCTGATTTCCCGTTGCTGGTCCCTATGGACGCTATCCTTATTTCTCAAGTCTTTATTAATTTATTGGAGAATGCTGTGAAAAACACGCCTGATAACTTGCCGATAAACTTTAGCTTGGCATATGACGACAACTCCGCGCAGTTTGAAGTGAGCGATCACGGGCGGGGGATCCCTCCGCAAATACTGGATTGCCTTTTCGAGCCGCTTATTTCACTGCAAGAGCAAAATGTTGATTCGGTCAGCGGCATGGGTATAGGCTTACCGATCTGCAAGGTCATAACCGATGCCCATGATGGAGGGATAACAGGACACAATAAACCGGACGGCGGCGCAATTTTCAACGTAATGCTGCCGCTATAGGAGACGAAGATATGAAGTAACTCATCAGTACCTTGCGCTCGGACGGCTATTTGTGTTCCCGCAATCGCTCGATGGCGCTTCCATGCGCCGACTCGCGAGCGCTCCACCGTCCTTGGCTGCGCTTTGCGGGAACACAAATAGCCATCCTCGCCGGTACTGATGAGTTACAATAATAATGGGGTGATCCGGGTGAGTATCAAGGATAAGGTACTTTTGGTCGAAGATGAAAAAAAGCTCTCGTCGTTTATTGCTACTGTGCTGTCATACCATAAGTACGATGTAGTCAGCGCAGAGTCCGGCGATATGGGTATCCATATGGCTGCTTCGCATATGCCGGATTTGATATTGCTCGACCTCGGGCTGCCTGATATGGATGGCATGGATGTGCTTAAAAGGGTAAGGGAATGGTCGGATGTCCCTGTAATAGTGGTCAGCGCGCGCCAGAATGAGCGTGAGAAAGTAATTGCATTGGATAGTGGGGCCAATGACTATGTGACAAAGCCTTTCGGCAATGACGAGCTGCTTGCGAGGATACGCAGCGCTTTGCGCATTTACAGGGGTTCCGGTGGTGCAAGGACAAAGAGCGTTTTCATAAATGGCGGGTTGACTATAGATTATGAAAAGCGGGATGTCAGCATAAACAGCAGTATTGCCCGCCTTACTCCTACCGAGTATAAGATCATCGTGCTGCTTTCGCAAAATGTCGGGAAGGTTTTGACGCACGATTTTATTTCAAACTGCGTGTGGGGGCCGCATACGAGCGAGAATCAGACTATTCGCGTCAATGTGGCGAATATCAGGCGGAAAATTGAGAAAAACCCCGCCGATCCCGAGTATATCCTTACGGAAGTAGGCGTTGGGTATAAAATGGCGGAATTTGGTTTTGATGAATAAATAATTACTATTAAGGAGTGGTATTATGCAGAACATAGACGAGATTAAATCCCTTATCAGCGAGGAGCTGAATGATGGCGAGGTGCTTCTTTGGGCCGGCTGCCCCTCCGGTATGGCGCTGCTTGATGAGCCCTACAAATCCTCTATTTTGATCCGTTGGGCCATTTGCCTGGTTGTTGCTTTTTTTGCTCTTTGGTACCGTTTCATATTTTTCCCTTCTTCTGAGAACCTGCGCGTAAACCCAAACGCTATTTTTCTGATTTTGTTGGCTATTGCTGCGGTTGTAGCGATGCTGCCTTTGAAAGACATGCGTTTGCTGAAAAGCAAGTGTTTCTTTTACATTACAGACCAACGCGCACTGATGCTTTTCACGGGTTCTTCAAGTTTTTTGAAAGAAAAACGTTATTCTGATGTGGCTAGCATCACTTTTGACCTGCATGCTGAAAACAGGGGCAATATTTATATCGGAGAAAAGCAGAAAAACTCCTCCAAGCAGGCCCGGGTAAGCGTTCTCACGCGGCCTGTGGAAGAAGAGGATAAGCTGCGCCCGCTCATTTTCTACAGCGTAATGAACCCCGAGGAGGTTTGCGGCATGTTCCCGTCTCCGGATGCCGCCGGGGAGGTTCGCAAATGAATGTATCTATTGCTGAGGCTCTTGGTTTGTCGGTGCTTGGCATGCTCGTCGTCTTCATCGTGCTGGCATTTTTAATGGGCATCATAGGTTTGATGCCGCTAGTTGTGAAGATTCTTGACAGAAAAAAGGACGCCGGCGGCGATATAAAGCCGGGCGGCGGAACAACTGGGGGTAGTTAATGATTATTGATACTTTTAGCAGCTTATGGCACAGTTCCGGTTTTGCCAATGTTGAGGATTATCGGCAGATTATTATGATCGTCCTTTCCTGCGTGCTTCTTTACCTCGGCATAGTACGCCAGTTTGAGCCATTGCTCCTGGTAGGCATCGCGTTTGGGATGCTGCTGACGAACCTGCCCATCTCAGGCGTTTTTACGCCCGGGCTATGGGTCGGCGTCACGGATTATGGCGCGGTGCTGCGCGAGGGCGGTTTGCTGGATATCCTGTATATCGGCGTGAAGTCAGGTTTGTACCCGTCTCTCATTTTCCTTGGCGTCGGCGCTATGACGGACTTTGGCCCTATGCTGTCAAATCCACGTTCCATGCTTCTGGGGGCAGCGGCGCAGCTTGGGATATACTGCGCGCTGATACTAGCCATCATTTTTGGTTTCTCCGGACAGGAGGGCGCGTCGATCGGCATTATTGGAGGCGCGGACGGGCCAACCGCTATCTGGCTGACCGGCAAGCTTGCGCCGCATCTTTTGGGACCCATTGCGATAGCGGCTTATTCGTATATGGCTCTTGTCCCGTTGATCCAGCCTCCAATCATGCGTGCCCTCACGACAAAAAAGGAGCGCGAGGTCAAGATGGAGCAGCTCCGTGTCGTTTCTAAAACAGAGAAAATTCTTTTCCCTATAGTCGTTTCTATCGTGACGATACTTGTCCTCCCGTCCGTTGCGCCGCTGGTCGGGTCTTTGATGCTCGGCAATCTGCTCAGGGAGTGCGGCGTTGTTGAAAGGCTCAGCGACACGGCGCAAAATGCGCTTATGAACACTGTCGTAATCTTTTTGTCACTGGCTGTCGGCGCGACGACAATGTACTCAAGCTTTTTGACGCCAGAAACGCTCAAGATCATCGTCCTTGGCTTATTGGCGTTTGCTTTTTCGACTGTGGGCGGCGTACTTTTCGGCAAGCTGATGTATAGGCTGAGCGGCGGGAAAATAAACCCGCTTATCGGGTCGGCGGGGGTTTCGGCGGTTCCGATGGCGGCCAGGGTTTCGCAAAAAGAGGGGCAGCGCGCCAATCCTTCCAACTTCTTGCTTATGCACGCCATGGGGCCTAACGTGGCGGGCGTCATAGGCTCGGCTGTCGCCGCCGGGTTCCTTCTGGCTGTTTTCGGCTGAGCGGGGGTTTTATGTCTTCAGGTCCTGCAGCTCGATCATGTTTCCGTCCGGGTCTTTGAAGAATACCCAGTGCGCTCCCGGGTTCGGCCCCATTTGCTTTGGCTCAAAGTAAAACTCCACCCCTGCGGCGGACATTTCCTTATATGCTTCTGGTACGCTTTCCACCCTCAGGCATAAATGGTGATATCCGGGCCTGTTCCAAACGGGCTGCTCGGCGGGAAGGAGTTCATTGAACTGAAACAGCTCAAGCACTATGCCGTTTGGTGAAGCCAGAAACGCAAAATCGGAATAAGACCCTTCTTTCAGCCTGTAAAGGGACGGCGCGCCCGCTATGAACTCCGGCGGGAACGTTCCGCGCATTTTCAGTTCAAAGCCAAAATGCTTTCCATAGAATTCGACAAACTTGTCAATGTCCGTGACGGTGATCCCTACATGCAAAAATACTGATTTGCTTTCCATATGATTAATCCCCCTATTATTTTTTATATGAGGCAGGGTGCTATGCCGCTGTCTCACGTCTCCATCGCAACCTCGCAATTCTTCTTGTGGAAGGCGATGCCGTATTTTAGTATCTTCTTGTACCCCTCATTTTTCAAATCGTGGGCATAGGCCTTTTCTTCTATCTGTTTCAGCCCTTCCTGCGCCTCTTGCTTCAGGCCGCCGGGAGGGATGTTTTTTACGTGCTTGAACTCGACTATTACGGCGTTTTTGCTTTTGTCCAGAGGCTTTATCACACAGTCCGACCTGCCTTTGCCTGACTCTTGGTTTGACTGCACGATATAATTGCCGGCTGCGGCTGTCAGCATCCCGTAGATGAACATGTGGTAGCTGTTTTCCGTTATTAAATCGTGGCTGCCCGGGCCGTTCAGGAGGTCGTCGTTCAGTGCGGCGCTTACGGCTTCCGCGTCGCCTTCAAGCAGGTGTCCGACGAACTTCAGTATCGCTTCGGAAACGGACGGCTGCTGTTCGAGGAACCAGTCTTCAGCGTAGCGCGAGAATATGTTTTTTACTTCCATGTTCACAAGCTCGGCTTTGAATTTCCCCGTTTTTGCGCCGTTGCAGGGCTTTATGTAGCCCGCATACAGGAACAGGGTCCAGAATATGTTCGATTTGACGTATTTTATAGGGTATGTCACCCCGTCCACCAAAGACATCTCAATGGGGGCGCCCGTCAGCAGCCCTGCCAGGTCGTCCCTCAGTTTGTCGTCGCCTTTGTAAAACACGTCTTCCAATATTTTTACCGAGCCGGTGCTTACCCAGTAGTTGTCAAGCTCCTGCTCCTCAAGGTACCGTGTGATGCTCCAGGGGTTGTACATATCCCGGCCGCCGAACCTGTACCCGTCGTACCACATCTTGACCTCGCCGTACTTGTCGTCTTCGCAATAGACCGTGCAGGCATCTTTGACTTCTTCTTCCGTGAACCCGAAGCAGGTTGTGAATGATTTGTCCATAATCCCGCATATCTTGGGGTTGTTGAAGCTGCTGAACAAACTCTCCTTTGATACCCTCTGCACACCGGTCAATACGCCGAATTCCAGGTAATTGTTTGATTTGAAGGCGCTCCCGAGGAAGCCCCTCATGAATTTGATCATTTCATCGTAATAGCCTTCTATAAGGGCATATGTTATCGGGGCGTCATATTCGTCCAACAGGACGATTGCGCGCTTTTGGTGATAGGCGTACAGGCACTCCGTCAGGAAATATAAGGCGGATTGCAATTCTTCTTCCGTTGCTTCTTTTGAGTAATATCGGTAAAAATCTTTCTTTTGCTGTTCATCAAGCCTGCTGCTTTCGTATAAGTAGCGATTTTGCCGGTAAATAGCGGAGACAAGGGCCTTTACCCTGTTTATGGAGTTTTCATAGGTAGCTAACTCGACACTTTTCAGCGTGAGGAAGATTACGGGGTATTTATTTAGGTGTTTTTCGGCAATGTCCTCATGCTCCATTATCTTCAGCCCGTCAAACATTGCTTTGCTGTCCCTGCTTATGTCGAAAAAGGACTCCAGCATGCGCATGTTAAGCGTTTTCCCAAAACGCCTCGGGCGGGTTATCAGCGTGACTTCGCCCCTGTTCTCAAGCAGTTCCTTGATGAACATGGTTTTGTCGACGTAAAAGAAGTTGCCCTCGATAATTTTTTCAAAAGAGTCCGCGCCCACTAATATCTGCTTTTTCACGGTATCAGCCCCTACCTCTGAGAGTTCTATGTTGAATTATACCACATAACACTGCGGGGGCAAATGAAAACATTTCTGCGGTTTTACCATAACGGTTGGACAGTCATCCACGGCATAAATGCAGCAAACATGGAGCGAAGCTTTTTCTTGCTTGCATGTATGATTTCTGATAGTATTGCTCCACAGGAGCAACGATGCTCGCATTGACCGCTTTGAAGAAAAACGGAGGGGCAAGAATGTTTTGTAGGAAATGTGGAACGCAGCTGCCGGAAAACACGGCATTCTGTAAAAAATGCGGAACGCCGCAGAATGCGCATGAAAGCCATCCGCAGATGCAAAACCAACAGCATCTAGCGAATCCGCAGCAGCAATACCCGCTAATGCAAGAAAACCATCAGCATCAATACCACCCGTATTCGCCCGTCTCGAACCCCAAAAAGGCGAAAAAAGGCATCATTGCGGTTGCGGCGGTCGCGGTTTTAGTCTTGCTCGCAGTATTTTTGATTTTCAGGTTTGCTTCTTCAGAAGACAATCAGGCCGATGCCGGGATTCAGGCAAATGAGGAGACCCGGGCTGACACAGGCGGCGCAGCTTCTGCCGAACCGGAAGCCACAGCAACGCCCACACAAAACGCCGGTTCAGGCGAAGCCGGACACGCCGGTTTAGACGAGCCTGATGCAACCGAGAGTGGAGTTGATGAAATACCCCCTCCGGCAGTTGAAGACGGGGGGGAGGAATCACTTCAGGTGGTTGAAGATGAGGTTGATGATGAATTGGTGGAGGTTGTTCCGGATTGGCCATATACTCAGGAGGATATGGTGAAATTGGCAGAGTTTTATGCGGGAATTCAGGACAACCGTATTTTTGATATTCCAGATAATGTGGTTCTCTCTGAGAATTCTATGGATAGGGTTCAGTATTTTTGGGATATACTTCAAAGAGAGTATAATTTTTGGACGAAGGAGTTTTACACACGAGAGGAATTGTTGCATGAAGAAGGTGCTGAAGTGTGGTTTACATCAGATCAGCTTCTGGAGGACATTTACCCAGTAACATACGGAGGTCCGCATGGAGTGGTTCAATTTATTGACATCGGTTATGGATTGATTCCTTTGAATTGTTGGGAAGATGAAATAGAAGAGCACAGCGAGTGGCTGTGGAATGCATATTTTCAGCCGGTTACTTATGAGCTGAGAAATTATGACTTTGATAGATTCACTGGTACAGTGATTGTTTCATTGGGTAGTTCCACTGGGAGGCATTATGATATTCGGATGAATTTTGATCCTGCAGGTGTTTTAATGTCAATGGAGTGGTTTTAGCATTGGTAATGCTGCAAATACTAACGACCACGAGAATAGCCACCAAGCCTCTCTACTCTTTGCGAGATTGTCGGGTGGCTGTGTGTCAGCTTGACGACAAGGGGATGCGGCGTCAGGTTGCCAAAATTCTCGCGCGCAAGTTTCTTCAGGGCGCTTATCAGGTTGTCCGCCCCCGCATAATTTGCGGCGTACTCATCGGCATCCCGCTCGAATTTGCGCATTCGCGCCGCCAACGGGAGGTTTGCGATTAGGATCAGCGGCGACGTAATTAGCAGAGATATATACAGCCCGAATGCTATGTTCAACCCCTCGGCAAACCCGAAAGCAAGCGAAATTGACTCCTGTGTCACAAAAAAACGCGCCATAAAAAGCAGTGCAGCAATCATCAGAATCGAAAAGGGGATGCCCTTTAGCGTATGCCTGTACTTTGCATGCCCGATTTCGTGCGCCAAGACAGCCACGACCTCATCTTCATTCATCTTCTCAATTAAAGTATCAAACAGGACGATAGTCTTGCTTTTTCCGAACCCTGTGAAGTATGCGTTTAGCTTCGTGCTGCGCTTTGACCCGTCCATGACAAGTACCCTCTTGACCGGGTATCCGGTTTTATCTGCCAAAGAAAGTATTTTCTCTTTAAGCAGCCCGTCCTCAAGCGGCGAGAATTTGTTAAACAGCTTGGAAAAAACGTGGTTGAAAAAGAACATGATAATTATGAATGCCACCGTTATTAAGAAAAATATCAAAAACACTTGGTCCCCGAATGAATAGTACAGATGCATAAACAGCGCAAGCCCTCCCCCAAAGATTACGCATCTGACGAAAATGAAGCTTTTGATAGCGTCTGCGATGAAGGTTTTGCGTGTGGTTTTGTTAAACCCGTACTTTTCCTCAATGACAAATGTGTCATA
>Ga0099364_10010974_pt1 | contig 12420 bp, 15 predicted proteins | sample TergutTh196P3_FD_73070 | JGI IMG/M metagenome (GOLD analysis project Ga0099364, IMG submission 73070) | Microcerotermes parvus P3 segment gut microbial communities from Pointe-Noire, Republic of the Congo - Th196 P3 | ecosystem: Host-associated > Arthropoda: Insects > Digestive system > Gut ... | reverse complement strand
TTTCCTCCGTGCATTCCTTCAACTTTTTCGTACTCTTATCTTGGAGATTCGAGATACGAAAAAGGGAGCCCCTGCTCCAGGTTTTCCAGCCTGTCGGAAAAATTCGTTCACACCCCTATTTCCTCTGCTTAATGCATTATTCCCATATATCTAAATGTACATTTAATATTATGGGGTATGTGGTTCATGGGAATCTTGTAATAATACCCATCACTTCGTGCTTTCAGTAGGAGGTTTGGGAGGTTATGGCAGAAGCAGCGTTGGCTTGCGTAAACTAATGTTGAACTTTGGAAAAATTTCATGACCGTCCAGCTGCTTTTGCCATGTTCTCCCAGAACCTTCTATGAAATTTACAATGCCCATGAACCAGCAATGTGGCATATTTAAATGTACATTTAAATGCCGTCTGGGGTCTCGTAGAACAGCGGCAGGGGAAGCAGGCTTTGCAGGAATTTATTGCCGCTTATTGCGGGAAAGATCTCCCTGCACAGGGGAGAGAACAGAAAGTACTGAGCTTCATTATGCGAAAGGCATAGTTCTGCATTGTAGTTTTCTGGCTCTGCTGCAATCTCCCTGCTTTCAACAGAAGCCATTCCCCCGTTTATTTCAAGTTTCATTTCGCATAACGATTGATTTTTTTCCTCTTTATCAGGTTTTATGTAAAACATGAAAGAGCCGTCCATTGGTTTTTTTGTCTCCAGGGCAAGCTGCATAAATGGCAGGGTAAAGCGGGGTATGTCCAGGATTGCAAACTGATACGTTGGAGATATGGTAAAATTTTCTGCAAATTTTGCCAGGGCGGCAATTTTTCCTGTTTCATGAGGACCTGCACTCACCCTTAGACTGCTGTGATCCAGCTCCTTCATAATAAGGGCCAAGGCCTCTGTCATATAAGTAGTGTCATTCAGGTTAATTTCGCTTATTCCCATTCCTCCGTTCCTGTTTGGTCTGGAGATAAAGTAACCGAAAAAAATTCCTCCCAGCGTAAAAGAGTAAGCTTTGGCTTTCCATGAAACAAGTGTGTCAAAAAACCTGTCTCTCGGTCTTGTTATACGGGATTTTTTTGCAAGATGCATGGCACAAATATTATCAAGCAGATCTTTATTCTCTGCTTTTACCTCTGAAAGGGAAAGGTCTGTCTTCCAGTCTTTTCCCAGAGTATGCTTGATATTTTCATCTTCAATGTCAAACGAATAATTGCTTCCCAGGGGGGAGAAACCAAAATACTCATACCTCTGCCTGTTGCCTCCAAGGCAGCTAAAAACAATACCGTCCTCCCTCATATCACTCATTGCCCTATTCATTAAATCCCTCATATAACCCTTGGAGCGGCTGTAGGGATGAACAGAAACCATGCCGATCCCGCGCCCGGGAAGTTTTATGCCGGATGCAAACTCCCATTCCAGGGGATATGCACCTACAGCGGCTTTTATTTTACAGTCCTCTTTTACAAGGTAATGAACAGAGTCCATGAAATATTCGCTCTTATATAACTTGGGTAGCATGGAAGGAAAATCCAAAGACCTGTGAGCATGGCTGAATACATAATTAGCAAAATCAATCATTTCTTCCCTGTCTGCTGTTACGGCCTTTACAATTTTTATTTCCATATATATCTCCAAATTTGTTTGTAAATAAGAGTATAATATAAAAAAAGGAATTAAGGTAAAAAATATGGATAAATGGTGGAAAGAGAGAGTCGCTTATCAGATATATCCCCGAAGTTTCCAGGACTCGGCAGATACGGAATTTCCAAACGACGGCGTTGGCGACATTCCCGGAATAATCTCCCGCCTGGACGAGATTAAAGACCTGGGTATTGGTATAATCTGGCTTTCCCCCGTCTATACTTCGCCTGATGCAGATAACGGCTACGATATCAGCGACTATTATTCCATTGATCCAAAATTTGGGACAATGGCAGATATGGAGAGGCTTTTTTATGAAGCGGAAAAGCGTGATATAAAGATCATAATGGATCTGGTTATTAACCATACTTCAGATGAGCATGAGTGGTTCCAAAAAAGCCGCGACCCGGAAAGCCCCTACAGGGATTATTACATCTGGCAGCCGCCTTTGTATAAATCCGGCAAGGAAAAATCTCCCAAGCATAGACTTCCCCCAAATAACTGGACTGGGTTTTTCATGGGGGAGGTGTGGGAGTATGACGAAAAAAGCGGTGAGTACTACCTTCACCTTTTCGATAAAAAGCAGCCGGACTTAAATTATAAAAATCCGAAAGTAATAGAAGAGATAAAAAACATACTCCGCTTTTGGCTGGACAAGGGAGCTGCCGGCTTCCGCTGTGATGTAATTAATATAATCTACAAGACCTCCCTTGAAGACGGTAAAAAGAGCATGGCTGTTCAGGGCATTGAGCATTATAAATCCCAGGAAGGCTGCCATGAAATTTTAAGGGAACTGCGAAGAGATGTACTGGACAAGTATAACTGCTTTACAGTGGGCGAGACTGTAATGGTAGACCTTGATGAGGCAAAGCTCCTTTCCGATGACAGCCGCCGGGAGCTGGATATGCTATTTTACTTTGAGCATCTGGAAATAGACAGGCGGCTTGCCAGATTCATTCCCAAAAAGTTCTAGGCAAAAAAACTTTTGGAAGTTTTAACCAAGTGGCAGCAGGGTCTGGACTGGAATGCCCTTTACCTGGAAAACCATGACCAGGTGCGTATAGTGTCCCACTTTGGACCGGAGAAAAAAACAGGTAGAGGCAGTCTCTCCGGCAAGCCTTCCATATACTGGGAGCGCAGTGCGAAAATGTTTGCCATATTGGAACTAACGCTAAGGGGTACTCCTTTTATTTTCCAGGGTCAGGAAATAGGCATGACCAATTTTGACTTTATAAGCCTGGATGAAGTTAACGATGTGGAAAGCCATGGTCTAAATGCCCTAATGAAAAAACTAAGGATCCCCGGCTTTCTCCGCTGGAAGTGGATAAGGGCAAGTTCCCGCGATAACTCCCGAACCCCCATGCAATGGGACAATGCAGAAAATGCCGGCTTTACCGCTCCCGGGAAGAAACCCTGGCTTGGGATTAATTCAAACTATAAGTATATTAACTACGAGTCTCAGAAAAACAACCCAGACTCTGTTCTAAATTTCTACAAGGAATTGATCAGGTTCCGGCAGAGCTGTGACTGCCTTAAACACGGGGAGTTCCAGCCCATATATGCAGACAATAGTATTATGTGCTACAGGCGTATTTTGAACAAAGGGCAGGGCGGGGAAACCAGCAACACCGGAGAAACCAGTTACACCATTGCCTTAAATTTCTCCGGCAGGGAAAAGGCAATCCCTAAGACACTTCAAAATTATTTCACCGGTGAAGTAATTTTTTCCAGCACAGGGAGAAAAGAACCCGAAGGCAAACTCCTCTCCTGGGAAGCCCAGGTAATAAAAATGTAGGTTATTTGTTTTACACTATCATGGTATAATTACCCTCACAGGAGACCATAATGAAAAATATTTTACTTTTGGGCGACTCAATCCGCATGCAGTACACACAGAAAGTTAAGGAAGGATTAAAGGGCAGAGCCTATGTCTACGGCCCCAACGACAATGGCAGGTGGGCAGGCTATACCCTAAACACCATTCGCTTCTGGATGCCCCACCTTCCCGAGCCGGACATAGTCCACTGGAACAACGGCCTCTGGGACATGGGTGACGATTACAAACTTGGCCGCGCCTTCTCTCTCCCTGACGAATATGTCTCCGCTCTGGAAAGGACAATCAAGGTACTGCGCAATATGTATGGCGAAGCCCTCCCAATCGTCATGGCAACCACCACCCCCACCGCGAAAACCGACACCAGTAAGCCCCATGAATACAACGAGCTCCTAAAAGACACCGCATCCCGTCATGGCATCCCCGTCAACGATCTCTTCACTGCCATTGCCGGCGACCTCGGCGCAAACATATCCCCCGACGGCATCCACCTCTCCGCCGCCGGCATAGACATTGCCGCAAACCTGGTATGTAAAAGTGTCGAGCCTTATTTGTGATGAGTTAATTATTAATATGGAATTATCTTCCTGTTTTTAGGTTTACTGGAGGTGAGGGGAACAAGTAAAGCATCCCGATCAGGGGTGTATTTGATTATATGTAACATGTTCCGGCACAGGAAATCTAATCTATTTCCAAATTATAGACCGCGTTTATGCGGTCGTACGTGCCGCGGAAATTGCCTTCCATTCCAGGCGTGTTTTCAATTCCCCTCACCTCGTGAGATATTAATAAATTATATAAGTTAATTATTAATATGGAATTATCTTCCTGTTTTTAGGTTTACTGGAGGTGAGGGGAATTGAACCCCTGACCTTTTGAATGCCATTCAAACGCTCTACCAACTGTGCTACACCCCCAGAGGCACCCTGTTTTGCAGGGTAAGAAAAGACTACATGGTTGGGCAATTTAAGTCAAGACGGAGTCAGTAACCTTTCATTTCTCCACTGTGGATATCTCAATCCATGCAGGAAAAAAGCCGCTGTTTAACGCTATTCCCCATGAAGGCAGGTTTGAAAGGCTTGTACCATAAAAAGGAATTTTACCCCTTTGTTCTATTTCGTTTCTTAAAAGTGTTACAAGATATGTGCCTATTCCCCTTCCCCTATAATTCTCGGTAACATCAATTCCCACCTGCCACAAATCCGGCGTATCGGCAGAGCAGCCAGCCATGCCAATTATCATATCCCCGTCATAAGCTGCAATAGCCAGCACGTCCGGGCGTTTTGGATTGTGTTCCTTACATAAGGCATTGGGGTAATTCTTTGTAACATAAAACTGATGGATTTCTTCACCTTCAAACCATTTGGTCTTGATGTCAATTTTCCTGGGGAGACTGCTCCCTGTAGCGGTCTGCTTAAAAGGCAAAAACATATGATGTGTCTGCGATAGCTTTTTACCAAATTTATTTAACTCTAATTCAATCTCCATTAAGTTATCATGCTCAAACAGCCAATGCCCCTTTTTATCTTTTACATATTCGTTTAACCATTCATGTATATTTTTATTCGCAGTTATCACTGCATTATTTCCAAATGTTACCATTTGAAAAAAGAACGTTCCCTCAATATAATGTCTCCTTTCAGGATGGCTCCTTTGAATGGTAACAATATTATCTTTGGAAAAAAAATCTTCGATTGAACAGTTATACTCTTTTGCAAGCTGAGATTGAATAGTTGTTACAAGTTCCTGTTTTGTTTTCAATAAACTTTCTTCCTCTTCAGGAAGTCTATACTAATACTTTAAATAGTGCTAGGTTTAACAATGAATAAAAAATCTATTGCATTGGTAATTTTTGGTGATGAAAGTTCAACCAGAAACGCACTTACAGAAGACAACTACAAGCCCCTCGCAGATGCATTAATCGAAAACGGGTTTAATACAGAGTCGGTACTTTATCACGATACAAGGCTGAAACATCTGGAAGAGAAGCTGCCGGAATTTGATGCAATAATGGTCTGGGTGGATCCAATAGTCCGCGGATCTGACGGGCGTACCGTTGACAGGCGTCCCCTGGATGAGCTTCTAATTAAAGCAGCAGAAAACGGAGTGCTAGTTTCCACGCATCCGGAAATAATTAAAAAAATCGGGACAAAGCTTGTTTTGCATACTGCAAGGGAAATGGACTGGGGCGGCGATGTTGAACTTTACTCTGATTATGAAACTTTTGAGAAACATTTTTTCACATCTCTGGAAAACAGCAGGGATAAAATAAGGATACTTAAAAAATACAGGGGGAGCAGCGGCAATGGTGTTTATAAAGTACGCCTAACGGAAAATAAAATAAGCATTATTCACGCTCCTTCGCCTAACGACAACCGTATAATTTCCAAAGAAAAATTTCTCAAAGAGTTTAACGATTACTTTATAACAGGCGGTATATTGATCAATCAAAACTGGGTAAAGGGAATAACCAATGGCATGGTTCGTTCATATATGACAGGAACAAAGGTTACAGGCTTTGGCTATCAGGAATCAATCGCACTTTGTCCATACACAGATGATCCCGCCTCCCCCATAAGACCCTTAAGCAGACGTTTTTATTTTAGTGAACACTGCGGACTATTCCAGGATCTGCGCAATATACTGGAAACAAAGTGGATACCAGAGCTGCTAAAATTACATTCAATACCGTTAGACGCAATGCCGCTCTTATGGGACATCGATCTCTTTATAAACGATGTAAACACCCGCGAAACCGAAAAGAAATACTCGCTCTGCGAAATAAATGTAAGCGGTGTGTCACCTTTCCCGCCAAGCTGTATATCCTATATTGTTGATGAACTTAAAGTTTCCCTCTTGCCTGCCAGTTAATTCTAAAATGATTATCCAGTACATTAAGAATCACAAATGACAAAATAAAAGAAGGAAATATCCATAAAAGATTGTAGATTGTCATTCCTGCTGCCCCATATTTATATATCTCCATATAAATAAAAACTATACATGCAATAGATACCATAATAGAAAACACAGCCGGTACATACTTTAAAATACGCTTTCCAGAAATTTTCACAAGAATTTCTCCCTGTGAAATTTCATCTTCAGTATGCCTTGTGATTAATGCAAACACCATGGGTATTAGCCGAATCACAGAATTACCCAAAGCAAAGGCAAGAATAATGTAATCCGCAGCAGAACCCATATATGTTTTAAAATAAAACACAGCAGTAAAAATTATTGCAAGAAGCAGATTAAACTGTGGTGCAAAATCCCAAAAATTATTTTTTTCGGGAGGATTAAAGTTATTTCTAAAATCTTTATCTTTTGGAAACTTGTATATATTACCAACACGGTTAAAACCTGTACTGACAGCCTCTCCATTAAGAGAACTTATAAAACCATGAATACATTCATGAATAAAAACAGAGATGATAATGCTAAGATTGCATAAAACAAACCAAATAATTATTATTTCCATTTAAAAAAATGTCTTTATTTCATACCGCCCATTTTCTGCATTGTTCAATGCGTTTGCCGTCGTCTCCCTGTTCTTTATCAAAAGCAAAATGATTTAATAAATCACAGGGAAATTCTTTACATTCTCCGCAGTGGTTTAATTTTTTGCCTTCACAGCATATTTTTACAGGGCACACATCAGCCCAAAACGGCTTATCAATATTTACACAACCAGCACAGTTCTTTTCATCTTTGTATTCACATTCACTGCATAAAATACCGCATCTCGATTCTACCATAAAAACCTCCATTATAAAGAGCAAGTAAATTATATCATAGAATATTAATTAATTGTACATTTTATTGTTCATAGACATTTTTAATATGTTCGCGACCGGGGAGGCGGTAAATGTCGAAGTCGCTGTCCAGGCTTACAATCTCCCTTATGCCGGATTTTTCTGCTGCGATAACCAGGGTGGCATCGGCAAAGTCCATGGGTATGTCTGAGTACTTTTCTGTGAGCTCCATTAAGCGAGGGATGTCATTTTGGTTTATGTCGGCAATAATTACACCTTTTTGCAGCACCCAGTTGTAGAAATCCATCTGAGCATTAATACTGACACTTAAAAAATGAGAAACCTCAGTAAAAACTGCAAGGGTGCTAATAAAAGAAAATTGATTTCTTGTGAAAAAATCACGCACCTTTTTATGGTGATTATCACCAGTATGGAAAAGTGCAACCAGAGGTCCAGTATCAATTAGAACTTGACCGCGCACGATGCCTCTCCCACAGTTTCTCCCTTAAACGTTCTTTATAAGTAACCGAAAGATCCCCAGGACCCAAATTGTACTTCCCAAAATAAGGCAGCCCGATCTTATAGGAATCCACAAATTCCTCCTCGTCCTGTTTGTAGTACAATTCCAGGGCATCGATTATGATCTGGGACTTTGACTTCTTTTTTACTTTTGCCAAATAAACAAGTTTATTCCTTACTTCTATGGGGAGCCTGGCGGTGGTAATTGTGTCTTTCTTTTCTAATACGCTGCTCATATTACAAATTGTAATACATTAGTAAAATATTGTCAATAGAAAAAAATATAAATTATATTAATTATTAATGTAATCCAAAAATGATTTGGCTTGTTTTTCCAAAAAAGAGGCACTTTGTGTGAGTTTAAGGTTTCCTTCACTATCCGCCTGCTGTAGGGCGTTGGGAATGGTCAGCCGGGGCTGGTTCATGATCCTCATGTTTAAGAAACTCAAAAGTGTAACAAGGTGATCCTGTGCCAGAAGAGTCCCCGATATGCCAGGGGTAATGCCGCTAATGGCAGCCGGCATTCCCAGAAGCACCTGCGGCTCATTTTCACTTATGGGCCTTGAGAGCCAGTCGATGAGGTTCTTCAGCACACCGGGGAAAAAGTGGTTATACTCCGGGGTAAAAAACCAGATCCCATTTGCAGATTTCACAATACCACGAAGGCGTTCGACAGGCAGAGGAGCCGGGCGTTCTATATCCTGATTAAAAAGCGGGACATCGCTGTAATCGGGGATCTCGAATTCCAGCAGATATTTACTCTCAGCCAGCCTCTGCAGTATCTTCCCCGCTTCCACGGCAAGCTGCCTGTTTAAAGAACCCTTCCTCAACGAGCCCACAAGGGCAACGATTTTTATTTTTTCCATACCATAGTATACTATCAATATGAAAGATGAAAATACATGGGTTGGTACCTGGGCAAGCGCCCAGTACGCAATACCCCAAAGCGACCCCAGAGCGCCGGTTTTAAAAGACTCTACTTTCCGCCAGATGATCCGGGTTTCCCTGGGCGGGGAGAAGCTGCGCTTTACATTTTCCAACGAGTACGGAGAATCTCCCGTAGAAATAAAATCAGCAGCAATAGCAAAGCCCACGGTGATACGTCAGTCTAATATAGATACAGCCACAAGCAGGTTTTTGAGTTTTAACGGGGGCAAGGAAAGCATTACCATTGAAGCCGGTAAAAAAGCAGTTTCGGATGAGATTGAATATCCGGTAAAAGCTCTGGATAAAATTGCACTGTCGGTGTACTTTGGAAACACCCCAGAGACCCTGACACATCACGGGGCATCCAGGTCAAATGGCTTTTTGAAAAAAGGAAATGCCGTTGCCGATGAAATTGCTGAAGATGAAGTTTCAAAAGAAACTGTATTAACATCCTGGTACTTTTTGTGCAATACCGATGTGCTTTCAGACAGCAGCAGCAGCAGATCGATAATATGCTTCGGCGATTCCATCACAGACGGTTACGGCACCGAGCAGCCTGCTCCGGATATACTGCCGGACAGTTACCTCCGCTGGGTTGATGTATTCATGGAGAAGCTGTCCGCCAACCCTGCCATGTCAGGACTTTCCGTTATCAACATGGGCATAGGTGGCAACGCAATATTCGGCGGACAGGGGCAGGCGGCCAAAGATCGCTTTGACAGGGATGTACTGGAACAATGCGGTGCCGGTTATCTGATTTTTCTGATAGGGGTAAACGACATACTTTTTTCCCCCGGTACAGATCCCAGCCTCCCCGATAGAATGATCGAAGAATATGGTAAGATGATCTCCAAGGCAAATGCTGCCGGCATAAAAGTTTTGGCAGGAACCATTACCCCCATGTACGGCTCACAGGGGCATACAGACGCAAAGGAAGCCATGCGGCAAAAGGTAAACAACTGGCTGAGTGATTCATACAAGGAAGGAAAGGTAGCTGCCCTTGTAGACTTTGCCAATCATATCGCTGTTACAGAAGACGGTAAAAGCCGCATTAAAGATATATACGACCGCGATGGTCTGCACCCCGGCATAGCAGGATATAGGGCAATGGGTGAACTGGTGTATGAAGTTTTTGAAAAGTCCCTTCGGGCTTCCAGTCCCTTCGGGCTTCCAGTCCCTTCGGGCTTTCAGTCCCTTCGGGCTTTCAGTCCCTTCGGGCTTCCAGTCCCTTCGGGCTTCCAGTCCCTTCGGGCTTCCAGTCCCTTCGGGCTTCCAGTCCCTTCGGGCTTCCAGTCCCTTCGGGCTTCCAGTCCAAGCGCTTGGACATAACTAATATTATGTTTAGTTTATCAATTTTCTCCATGCCTCTTCATCATGCCCCAACACAACCTTGTTTCCTTCGCGCACTACCGGGGTTAGAAGGAGCTGGGGATCCCGGACGATCTCGTCGATCTCATCATAGTCCATATAAGAAAGACCCCTTTTTATAAAAGCAGGGCTTTCTGTGTTAATAAGGCTTACTCCCGCTCCCCGTTTTATATTCTCCAGTTCTCCGCGGGTGGGGCTGTACTTTGCGAGGTCTACAAAGTGGTAACTTATTCTACGCTCACTAAAGAAACGTTCTGCCTTTTTAGTGAGCTGGCATTTTTTTGTTCCGTAAATTTGCATAAACAGCTAAAACGTTTTAGCTAAAACACCCGGTAATATCAATTATTTAACCGAGTTACCGGTAATTTACCCTGGTGTCGGGGTTTGCCCTGGGTGATGCGGAACTCACAGCATCGGTACCGGGCGGGAGATGTCCGATACGGGTCACGATGATGACGCTGTGGTTGGCAGGGATACCGAGCTCAGTTTTAAGGTTATTGCTGCGGTTGATGAGAGCGGCATTTGTAAACTGCCTGGCTCCCAGCCCCATTGCCTGTGCGGCAAGGAACATGCTTTGGGCGGCAAGTCCGCAGTCAAGCATAACTGCTCCGTTGGTAACGCCGTCTCCCTGTGCGGAAACTATTATAAGCACATTGCCCTCACCCATTTCAGGAAGTATACGCCTTCCCAGTGCAAGGTTCTGCACCACGGTGATCAGCCAGGGCTGCCTGTTTCCAGCACTTGGGGCGCGGAGCCCTGCCTGGACTATGAGGTCAAGCTCTGTTCTGGTTACCGGCTGGTTTGTAAAATTCCTTGCGGAAAAATTATTAATAATGGGAGAGAGAGCCGGACTGTTTGCCGTCTGAGCTGCCACAATGGAAAGACTAAATACCAATAGCAAAAATAAAATGACAGTTTTTTTATTCATATATCCTCCAAAAATACAATTTTGCCTATTGATTTATACTACTGTAATATTTCAATTTAGTCTAATAAATGTACATTTAAATAGGACAGCCAGTTGGTTCATGGGTATTCTTAAAAGCATCTCTTCGAGTCTTCGATAGAAGGTTCTGGGAGAACACGAATTTCGGAGCTGAGCGGATGTGAACATTTCCGTAGCTGGCTCTGGCCAGGGCATTTCTGTCTCCACACCGACGCTCCAAAATCCGTAACCTCCCAAACCTCCTACTGAAAGCACGAAGTGAAGTCATTTCGACAAGAAGCCCATGAACCGTACCATCTATGGGATAATTAAGTGTACATTTATATATATGGGAATGTGCTTTGCAGGTTGCTGTAATTATAATCACTTCGTGTTTTCAATCACCCAGTGGAGAGAGCAGGTTCTAATTCGGATAGCATTTGGCGATTAGACAGATAATGCCAGATCAGAATCTGCGTCAGAAAACTTATCGACCAACGGGCTATTCGAATTAGGTTCTGCACTCTCGGAGTTTCCTAAGGAAACTAGGTGTTAGGATGGAGCCTGCAAAGCAAGATGGCATTTTTAAATATACATTAAAAATATTTAAAATAATTTAAAAAAACACTTGCTTTTTTTTAGAAAAGTGTTAAATTTGTTGTAGAGGTTAATTTAAGAACGAGTTAATTTCTGCCTGTCAAATAAACGGCTGACAGGTGATACAGCGAACGGAGCATTTTTGTATCCGTGAACGGCAGGGGGGAGCCTATGGAAAAACCGCCCAAAGTCCGGGAGCCGGTTCTTTAAGGGAGACTTTCAACCCTTTGGGAGCGGCGCATCTTAAAAAGTATTTGCCGGTAGAACGGCAGATACCATTACGATAAGCGGCACTTTATGACTCGCTTATCTTTAAATATTTAGGTTTTTCAGTGTTAAAAATGTTTTTATTAACCTGCCTCGGCTGAGGCGGAAGAGTTTTTTTGCCGGTTTTTTAGAAAAACGTGCGGCAACAAGGCCGGTTTCACCCGGCCTGTTTTTATGCCTTTTTCTTTTTACTTACCAGCTGTTGCCGTAGCCGCCGCCGCCGGAACCTCTTTCCCTGCGGGGTTTATCGATGGCTTCGTTGACGCGAAGCTGGCGGCCGTCAAATTCCTGGCCGTTTGTACCTGCGATGGCAGCATTTGCTTCTTCGTCACTGTTCATTTCGATGAATCCAAAGCCCTTTGAGTTATTGGTATCACGATCGATGATGATCTTGGCAGAAACTACTGTGCCAAAACTTGAAAAAAAGTCCCTAAGACCGTCTTCTGTGGTGTTGTAAGAGAGATTTCCTACATACAATTTCTTACTCATTCAACAAATTCCTTTTCGCGGACTAAAAGTCCATATATTCACGCCTGAAAAATCAAGCGACTCCGCCCTTCCAGAGAGAAAGGGATTGGATGCAATAATGAGGTAAATTTTTTT
>Ga0099364_10010973_pt1 | contig 12420 bp, 7 predicted proteins | sample TergutTh196P3_FD_73070 | JGI IMG/M metagenome (GOLD analysis project Ga0099364, IMG submission 73070) | Microcerotermes parvus P3 segment gut microbial communities from Pointe-Noire, Republic of the Congo - Th196 P3 | ecosystem: Host-associated > Arthropoda: Insects > Digestive system > Gut ... | reverse complement strand
CCCTGTTAAGGGGAGGTGGCAGCAGCTTGTCTGCTGCCGGAGGGGTTGCGTTGTAGCCTTGTCAGCTTTAGGAGTTTCCGGCATTTAAATCAGTTCACGAACGGACTTTCACCGTCCGCTTCATACTCTTTTCAGAATATGGAGGGCTTTCTGTTTTTTCTATACTTTTATGCACATTTGCATAGCTTTGTATAGTTTTTTCGTAACAGTTTTGTTACCCATACCGAACTCACCGCCATTGTGTTCGCGAAAATAACCGTGGTTTCGTCCTGAAGGAAATCAAGCGCTTTGGCTATAACAGAAACCGAGCGCGGATTATACATTGAAAACTCAGGGTAACCGTCGATTCCCTGTGTGACAATGCGTTCGCCCGCAGAGAAAAACATACCGTTAGACGCGTTAAGTTCGCTTAAAACACCCCATCTGTCCTCATGGTTTAAAACACCGTCGCCGTTTATGTCCGATGTTATCGCTTTTGAAGTTTCATACATTTTGTCTATAGTCCAAGACCCGTTTTGCACAAGCGTATACGGGTTCTCAAGCCCGTTGTCATTTATGAGCGCTTTGTTGAACAGGATGCCGAACGTGCAGTAACTGTTGAGCACAACGGATATATCGCCTGTTGTGAAAAAAAGCTTGCCGCCGATTGAAAGCTGCTCGTTTGCACGCTGATCCCACCACGGACTGTCAAGCTGCAGACCGAGGGTTTTCAGGTCTGTCAGCAGACCCTGCTGGGCAAGGCTGGGAGCGCCGTCGCTCGACATAAACGGCATAACCAAATCATAAGCGTCGTCCCCGGCTTTTACCGCCCTGTCAGCCAAAACCTGCGCCGGATTACCCCAATTTGTGACATCGACGCCAAGCACTTCCAAACTAAAATTATATTTTGATTCGGCCGTAACGTTTCTGGTATAAACCGCATCGTTTATCACGTCGCCTGTTTCTTCTTCCGCGAAAAATTCGCGCGATCTGTAATCGGCGAACCCGTCCCCGTTCACGAGGACGCGGAATGTGTAGCCTTCAAAATCGTAGTCATAATCATATTCCGGTTCATTTGCGGCATTCTCCGCCGCTTCCGCCGCAGTTTCACGCGCACCGCCCGAATCCGGCGTTTCAGAATCAACGGAACCGGAACAAGCGGACAGCGCGAAAACCGCGGAAAAAACGGCAAGCACAAACAGCGTTGTTTTTTTGTTTTTCATAAAATTTCGCTCCTCTTTTTTTATTTTTTAACCGATTGTGAAACACATATACATTTGATTTTATCGGCAAATTTTGTTTGTGAAATATTTGATTTATCTCCAATTTTGCACCCATTTTTGTAGGGGCGATTGTTAATCGCCCGCAATATACCGTCAATGTTGGGTTTAAAATTGCGGGCGATTAACAATCGCCCCTACATTTTTTACCCTTCCTGTTTCGCAATTTGCGGGCGGATATTATCCGCCCCTACATTTTTTATTCAAACCGCCCGAATTCTTCCACAGCCTCGTACATCGCGTTTATATTTTCAAGCGGGGTATTCGGCGTTAAATTATTCGCTTCGCGCATGATAAATTTTTTTGACAGCGGTTTTATTTCACCGCAGATTTTTTCCGCCGCTTTTTTTATTTCAACAGCCGAACCTCTTAAAAGGGTATCCACATGGACGCCTCCGTTTAGCTGCGTTTCGGGGGACAGAGCTTCAAGCGTTGCTTTAAAGTCAATAGGAAATCCCGTGTCAAAAGAATATACGTTGAGTTCATCCTGTATTTTTTTGAAATGCCGCGCGGCGTCGCCGCACAAGTGTATAGAATTTTTTCCGGTTCCGTCGGTGAGTTCACCGATTAACCTTTTATGGAACGGCAAAATAAACCGCTCGTAGTCTTCGCGCGAAAGCAGCTGGATACTGTCGTCCGCAAATCCCAGCGCCTGCGTTTTTTCAGGCTGCCCGAAATATTTGCGCAGACCTTTTATCCGGAAAACCGCCGCTTCTGTTATATAATCCAAAAGCTCAAGCGCATATTTTGTATCTTCGTATAAATCAAGGCAGAACTCCGTCGCGCCGCGCAGCATACACGCCACAGTCATAGGTCCGTCCGTGCCCATTCCGGCGAAACCGACCGAATCTATCGGTTTTCCCTCGAATGTGAATCCCGATTTTTTCTTTTCGTTGAAATAATTATAGTAATCAAGAGCTTTGCCCAAAAGACCGCTGAAAAGTTCGGGGACGCCTTTTTTGAAAAGCATATCTTTTTTATTATCGTCCCGCAGGAACGGAACCGTAAACGGTACGGCGTTGTCGCTGTATTGCACTTCCGCTCCGAGCCAGCCGCATTCAAGGTCATTTTGAAAATCGGGATAGATATGCCAGCCATGTTCGGGGATACCCATAATATGGTCGTAAACGGTTTCGCATAAATCAAATTTCCGGAATTTCAGCTGGGTTTCAAGCATAAGCTGAGGGCTGTTGTAATATTTCTCGAAAGTAACGCCTTCGCCGCGTTTTTCATCGAGAATAATCATACGCGGGTTCATTCCCAGAATCATAGGTATCCTCACAGGGTTGCCGCTGTGATAAGTTTCCCAGATCCTGTTTACTTTTTCGTTGTGTTTTTCAAAATCAATAATATTAATCATACAATAAGTATACACCGGATTAATGATTTTGTCAATAGTTTTTTTGAAAATTGAAAATCCCCGCCGCAATCGGCGGGGATTTTTATACTGTACCCAAGAAAGTGGACACAAAGAAAAGGTAAAAAAACGTAGCGTCCCTATAATGTGGACGGCGCAAATTTACAAAATCCTAAAAAGTGGACACAATGGATACAAAAAAAAGTTATATATTCACAAATATATATTTAAACTATCACTTCAAAAATATTTTTACCGTCAAAACAAAGCCATTCAGCTTTACGCCTTTTATTTGATTCTTTGCGGAAATCGAATATAAGAAGATAACCGGTATCGGTCTTTTTACTTTTCATGTAACCCAGCAGCTGCTCGTATGCTTCCTGTTCATATATCTCACCGCGCCATATTTTAAGCTCTATAATAAACTGCTCTCTCCCAAAATCTACGACTATATCCATACGGCGTAAATCTGTTAATTGGCTTTCGATGTGATAAAATCCGTTACCATTTATCAGCGGTTTAAGATATGACAGGAATATAAGCCGTCCGTAACGTTCATAAAATTCAGAGTCATTCTCATTAAATATCTCAGCATAATGACCGGCAAATTTACGCAGACATAGTTCCATGTCAAATTTGCCCGCTTTGATTATACTATTAAAACACAAACCTGTAATTTGGTTTTCGTCAGGTAAATTTTCAGCGATATAGTAGTCGCTCATAAGAAGTTCAAAGATTTTATTCGATACAGCAACCTTTCCGCTGCCGTCGCCCGCTTTTTTGAAGAATCCGTACATAGCACCGATGCTTACCATAGAACCGTATATTGAATAAGGTTTAAAACTGCCCAGTATAAGCAATTCATATACATAATTATATAGTTCTTTATTATTTTTAAGATTTTTGAATATATCATCAAACAGAGTATTTTTTTCTTCGAGAATTAATTTAACGGCTTCCCGGACTCCGTTCGCCGTCCAGTTTTTGTTAAGTTTTTCGTCAATATACTGGCATATTCTCGAAACTAAAAATGGATAACCGTTCGTATAGCTGTGAATTTCTTCGGAAATCACAGTTATATCCATGCCGCTGTTATGGTCTGATTCATAACTTTTAAGCATTGTTGATATTTCAGCCGGACTAAAAGACATATCAATGTCAAAATCCACAGCTATATTCCAAGGCGAATTATATATTTTGCCCTCGTCAGAGTTCGGCGTATATAAACCCTCAGTTATCATTTTCAGCTTGATATTTTTTACATCATAAACCCCTGCAAGTATAACACTGTGAAATGTATAATCTCTTTTGACTTTACGCTCTAAAAATTTATCCCGCAATATAGCCAAAAAGTTTAAAAAAACACGGTTATTACTTGTTTTGTCTACTTCGTCTATCATCAGAACAATTTTTTGATTTTCACATATATCTGTTATAAAATCGCTTAACATATTAAAATTTTTAATTTCGGTATTATTATCTGTCTTCAAGCCCCGCCTTATTAACTCTGCAAATTTTACGCAAAAATTTTCGGACGATGAAAAAGTTTCATCGTCTAAACCTTGAAAACTAATTGAAATTACAGTATATTCATCCAATAGCGCCTTATATAATTCGTGTAATGTTGTAGTTTTACCATATTGCCTCGCACGATTTATGGTAAAATAACTGCGGTTGTCAACGAGTTTCTTAATCTGCGCGACTTTTCCGCTTATATCAACCATATAATCTTCTTCGGGGACGCACGTTCCGGTTACGTTGAATTTTTTCATGGTTTTTCACCTATTGATCGGTAATATCAATTTCTTTTATATTTCTAATTTGCTTTTTACACCATTATATCATAAATTCATAAAAATAGCAAGGTATATTTTGCGGCGGGATCTTGACATTTTAAAATTTTTGATAAAAAATATATTGACAAAAGAAAAAAAATATGTTAAAATACAGATTCCAGAGCAGAGAGGGGGGGATTGATTAAATGCTTTTAAAAATCAGCTATACCGGCAGCAACACGCCGGAGCTCGGTTATTTGTTATATAAAAACCCTTACCGCCCGCAGGTTTTTGAGCTGAACCACGGAAAAGCGTATGTGTTTTACCCGGAAGTGTCAGACGAGCGCACAACTGCGGCTCTGCTTCTTGATATTGACCCTGTGGATTTGGCGCGCGGCAAAACAGGCTCTGCCGGCGGCGGGCTGTTTGATTATGTAAACGACCGCCCGTATGTGTCTTCCTCGTTTATGAGCACCGCAATCTCAAGGGTGTTCGGCACAGCCATGACAGGCCGCGCGGATACGCGTCAGGAATTATCCGATTCCGCGCTGGATTTGACGGCAGAAATCACTATGCTGCCGTGCCGCGGCGAACAGGAAAAAATAAACGGCGTTTTTGAGCCGCTTGGATATGAGGTCAGCTATGAAAGCTTTATGTCCGACGAGCGGTTTAGCGGCTGGGGCATGAGTAAATATGTTAATCTCACCTTGAAAAATAAAATAAGGCTGCGCGATTTGCTTAAACATTTGTATGTGACAATCCCTGTGTTTGACAGGCAGAAGCATTACTGGTTCGGTGAAGACGAGGTTGAAAAACTGCTGCGTATCGGCGGGGACTGGCTGCCAAGCCACCCTGAGAAAACATATATTACAGGGCGGTATCTCAACCGCAAGCGCTCGCTTGTAAATATGGCAGTTGCAAAATTGGCGGAGTCCGCAAAAGAGGCGGGGGACGATGTTCCTGATGTGACTGATGCAACTGATGCAGTCAATGAAGAAAAACCGGAAATAAAAATAAATCTTAACGCTCAGCGGCTTGGAAGCGTTATAGCCGCGCTTAAAAACTGCGGGGCGAAACGCGTGATAGATATCGGCTGCGGCGAGGGGAATTTATTGAACCTGCTTGTAAAAGAGCGGCAGTTCAGCAGTATCGCCGGGGCTGATGTGTCAGGCGCCGCGCTTGAGCGCGCCGCCGAAAAATTAAAATTGGAATACGCGGGCGACTCTATGCGCGAGCGGGTAAATTTGTTCCAAGGCTCTCTTATATACAAAGACGCGCGTTTCGCGGGGTATGATGCGGCTTGTGTTGTTGAGGTGATCGAGCATTTGGATATACCGCGGCTTGCCGCGTTTGAGCGGGTATTGTTTGAGTTTGCCAAACCTACGGCGGTTGTGCTGACGACGCCGAATAAAGAGTATAATATTAATTATACCGATTCAGGTAATTTACGGCACAGCGACCACCGTTTTGAATGGACAAGAGCGGAGTTTAAAGACTGGGCGAAAAAAACAGCGGATAAATTCGGGTACGCCGTGCAGTTTTCCGAAATAGGCGAAAGAGACGAGCTGCACGGCTCACCCACGCAGATGGGGGTGTTTACATTATGCGAACTATGAAAATAGAAATTCCCGAACTTTCGGTAGTCGCGCTGATAGGCGCGTCGGGCAGCGGTAAATCCAGTTTTGCCAAAAAATATTTTAAGCCGACGGAGGTTTTGTCTTCCGATTATTTCCGCGCGCTTATTTCCGACGATGAAAATAATCAGCAGGTGAGTTCTCAGGCGTTTGAAACGCTTTATTATGTGGCGAACAAACGGCTTGATCTTGGTATGCTGACCGTTATAGACGCGACGAACGTGCAAAAGGACGCCCGCGCAAATATTTTAAAACTCGCAAAAGAGCAGAACTGCCATGCTGCGGCGATTGTACTCGATATGCCGGAAAAATTATGCAAAGAGCGCAACGAAAAACGCACTGACCGCAATTTCGGCGGCCATGTTATAACAAATCAAGCCTCACAGCTGCGGCGTTCGTTAAAACACCTGCAAAAAGAGGGTTTCCGTTATGTGTATGTGCTAAAAAGCGAAGAAGATATTGACAGAGTTGAAATAATCAGGACACCGCTGTGGTGCAATAAAAAAAGCGAGAGCGGACCGTTTGATATAATCGGCGATATTCACGGATGTTACGACGAGCTTTGCGAGCTGCTTGAAAAACTCGGATATTCTGTTGACAAAGAAAACTATACCGCACTGCCGCCAAAAAATCACAAAGCTATATTTCTCGGCGATTTATGCGACAGGGGACCTAAAAATGTTGAGGTTCTGCGGCTTGTGATGAGCATGGTAAAATCAAGCGCGGCATATTGCACTGCGGGCAACCATGATGTTAAACTGCTAAAAAAACTGCGCGGCGCAGAGGTGCGGCTCACTTACGGGCTTGAGAAAACCATTGAGCAGTTAAATACTCAAAGCGAAGATTTTATCGCGGAAGTAAAAGATTTCATCGATGGTCTTTTAAGCCATTATGTTTTTGATAACGGCAAATTGGTCGTTGCCCACGCGGGGCTTAAAGAGAGCTATCAAGGGCGGGCAAGCGCGCGCGTACGCGATTTTTGCTTATACGGCGATACCACAGGCGAAACCGACGAGTACGGTCTGCCTGTGCGGCTGCCGTGGGCGGATGAATACCGCGGCCGTGCGGCGGTCGTCTTCGGGCATACGCCCGCGCCCGAGGTTGAGATTGTAAACGGTACATTCTGTATAGATACAGGCTGTGTTTTCGGCGGCAAACTGACGGCGTTATGTTACCCTGATAAAAAAATCGTGCAGGCTGACGCGGCAAAACAGTATTACGCTCCGGCAAAACCGTTGTTTAATACGCCTGTTATTGACGACGGTATGCTTAATATTGATGATGTGACGGGGCAGAAGTATCTCAATACAAGACTGCGCCGCGGTATAAAAATCAACGCTGAAAATTCCGCCGCCGCGCTTGAGATTATGAGCAGGTTCGCGGCTGACCCGCGCCGGCTGATATATCTGCCGCCGACTATGTCGCCCTGCGAAACAAGCAAACTGCCGGATTATCTTGAGTATCCGACAGAGGCGTTTGATTATTACAAAACACGCGGTGCGGGCAAAGTTATATGCGAGCAAAAACATATGGGTTCGCGCGCGGTTATTGTGTTGTGCAAAAACGCCGAAACCGCCCGCCGCAGATTTAAAGTCAATGAAGACAGTGAAGGCAGTGTCGGGATAATCTATACAAGAACCGGACGGCATTTTTTTGACGATAAAAATACAGAAGCCGCGCTTCTTGCAAGGCTTCAGGCAGTTCTGACAAATTCGGGGTTTTGGGGTGATTTTGATACCGATTGGGTTTGTCTTGATACAGAGATTATGCCGTGGTCCGCAAAAGCTCAAAAACTGCTCGAAGAACAGTACGCCCCTGTAGGATGTTCCGGCAGAAACGGTTTAAACGCGGCGGCGGACGCAATAAAAAAAGCGGCTGATATTTTGGGGGACAAAACACTTGACAGGGAAGCGCAGTCCAACCAAAAAGCCGATTTATCCGCGCTTTTGGAGCGGTATAATAAACGCGCCGTAGCCCTGAATTTATATACCGACGCATACCGCCGTTACTGCTGGGATATAGAAAGCCTTGATGATTACAGGATTGCGCCGTTTCATATTCTCGCCTCGGAGGGCAAGGTCTGGCACATGGAAAATCATGTGAGCCACATGGAAACCATCAAAAAATATATAACCGGGACAGACCCGGTTTTCATGGCTACAAACTATATGGTTATCGATTTGCTCGATGAAAACAGCGTTGACGGCGGGGTTAAATGGTGGGAAGAACTGACGGGTTCGGGCGGTGAAGGCATGGTTGTCAAGCCCTATGATTTTATCGCTTTTAAAGGCAGAGAACTGCTGCAGCCCGCAGTAAAATGCCGCGGGCGCGAGTATCTGCGCATTATATACGGACCTGAATATCTGCTTGAAGACAATTTGCAGCGCTTAAAAAACCGTTCCCTGTCAAGAAAACGCAGCCTTGCGCTGAATGAATTTGCGCTGGGCATTGAGTCGCTTGAACGCTTTGTGCAAAATGAGCCGTTTTACCGCGTGCACGAGTGCGTGTTCGGCGTGCTCGCTATGGAGAGCGAGCCTGTTGACCCAAGGTTGTAAGCGAGCGTGGTAATGTCGTAAAATTTATATTTAGTCGGAGGAATGTATTGATGAAAAACATTACAATTAAAAACCGAATATTATGGACTGCAGGAACATTTACAGCGTTAATTTTATGTTTATCCTGCTGCTCGGCCCGATTATAGAAGAAAAATACGGACCAAAGAATATGCTGGTAATAGCCATTTGACAAAAGATTGAGGCTGTAGTGTAGTGTAAACAAAAAGAAAGAGAGATGTATGAATAATAATATATTTCAAGGTAAAAAAATTCGTTTGAGAGCGAGAACGCTTGCAGATATTGAAAGAGATAAAGCAAAGATTGAAAAATCGGATTATGATACAGAATCTGATAGATTATGCGATACAATACATTTACCATATTCGGTTGAATCACGCAAAGATGACTGGGAAAATGAAATAAAGAAATTTAATACTTGTGAAAACTGTAATCTTATTGTCGAAACACTTGATAATATTGCTGTAGGAGGAATTTGTATAACTAACGCTGACCGAACAAACGGTACATTTTCATACGGGCTTGGTATAGCAAGAGAACATTGGCAAAAAGGTTACGCTTCCGAAGCTGTAAAATTATTAATGAATTATTATTTCAACGAGCTGCGTTTTCATAAATGTAATATAACAGTTTTTGATTATAACGAAGGTTCAATAGCTTTGCATAAATCTTTAGGATTTATTGAAGAAGGACGACAAAGAGAGAGCAAATATACAAACGGTAAATATTATGACATTATCTTTTACGGCATAACAAAAAAAGAATTTTATGATAAACATAAATCTTTCAATATTATATAATAAGCATTATATTCACAGCGATAAACTTGTCTAACATAAACTATAAAAATAAATAATTTAAAAATTCAGGAGGATTTAATCATGATTAAAGTTTTAGTTTGGTGCGAAAATTTACAGAACAGGACGCAGGACGACGTTAAAGCCGTGTATCCTGAGGGTATGCACAATACGATTGCCGACTTCTTGAATAAAGACCCGAACATCGCCGCGGAAACAGCCACGCTCGACGACCCGAACTGCGGCATATCAGAAGAAAGGCTCGCAAATACCGACGTGGTTTTATGGTGGGGGCATATCGGGCATGACAAAGTGCCGGATAATATCGTCGAACTGCTTTACAAGCACGTGGTTTTCAGAGGCATGGGCATAATTTGCCTGCACTCCGCGCATTACGCGAAAATTTTCAAGCGTCTGATGGGCACCGGATGCGGCTTGCAGATTCCGCCTCCCGGTCACGGGGCGGAAAAACTCTGGACATTATTGCCCGGTCACCCGATTGCGGCAGGGATTCCCAATCCGGTCGAAATCGAAATCGAGGAATGTTATAACGAGTATTTTGATATACCCCAGCCGGACGAGCTTGTATTCAACGCGGCTTTCGCAAACTGCGGTTCTTTCAGGGCGGGCGCGGCGTATCACAGGGGGCGCGGCAAAGTTTTCTATTTCCAGCCGGGTCATGAAACCTACCCGATTTACAGGCAAAAAGAAATACAGGATATCATGCTTAATTCAGTGTACTGGGCGAATAATAAAACAAGAGGGCAGTAACAAGCATGGAGATAAATTTAAAATCGGGAGGAATAAAATATGTCGGAGTTAAATTATAAAGAAATAGAGAAAAAATGGCAGGATAAATGGGAAGAAACCGGCGCGTTTAAAACGTCTGAAGATTATAGCAAGCCTAAATATTATGTGCTGATAGAGTTTCCGTATCCGTCGGGGGACGGTCTGCATCTCGGACACCCGCGCCCTTATACGGCGATGGATATAGTGGCGCGCAAAAAGCGTATGCAGGGCTATAATGTGCTGTTCCCGATGGGTTGGGACGCGTTCGGTTTGCCGGCTGAAAATTATGCGATTAAAAATAAAGTGCATCCGAAAGAAGCGACGGAAAAAAATATCGCAAGGTTTAAGGAACAGGCTAAAGCAATCGGATTTTCGTTCGACTGGTCGCGTGAAGTCAATACGAGCGACCCGGCTTATTATAAATGGACGCAGTGGATATTTATAAAATTATTTGAGGCAGGGCTGGCTTATAAAAAACAGCAGCCGGTAAACTGGTGTACGTCGTGCAAGTGCGTGCTTGCGAAAGAAGAAGCCGTAGGCGGCGTGTGCGAGAGGTGCGGCAGCTCGGTTATCCCGAAGGAGAAAAGCCAATGGACGCTTAAAATAACAGAATATGCCCAGAAATTACTGGACGAGCTTGACGGGCTTGATTATATAGAGCGGGTAAAATCAGGTCAGCGCAACTGGATAGGCAGGTCTGACGGAGCGGAAGTCGATTTTAAAATCGCAGGGTTCGCGGACGCGGAACTGCGCGTGTTCACGACGCGCCCGGACACGCTTTTCGGCGCGACTTATATGGTTATCGCGCCCGAACACCCGATTATAGACGAGTTAAAAGACAATATAAAAAATTATGAGCAGATACAGGAATATAAAGAAACGGCGGCGAAAAAATCTGATTTCGAGCGTTCTGAACTCGCGGACCAGAAAGAAAAAACAGGCGTTGAAATATTGGGCGTAAAAGCCGTCAACCCTGTGAATAATCAGGAGATACCCGTGTTTATATCGGACTATGTGCTTATATCTTACGGGACGGGCGCGATTATGGCGGTTCCGGGACATGACACGCGGGACTATGAGTTCGCGAAAAAATTCGGGCTGCCGATTGTCGAAGTCGTTGCGGGCGGCGATATATCAAAAGAAGCGTTCACAGCTACGGAAACGGGCGTTATGATTAACTCCGGCTTTTTGGACGGGCTTGAAGTGGCTGACGCGAAAGTTAAAATCACGCAATTTTTAGAAGATAATAAAATAGGCGCGGGAACGGTTAATTATAAACTGCGCGACTGGATTTTCGCGCGCCAGAGATATTGGGGCGAGCCTGTTCCGCTTGTCGAGTGTCCGGATTGCGGTTGGGTGCCGCTGCCGGAGAGCGAACTGCCGCTGCTGCTGCCGTATATAGAATCATACGAGCCGACGGACACGGGAGAGTCCCCGCTATCTAAAATGACTGACTGGGTTAAATGCAAGTGTCCGAAATGCGGCGGCGACGCGGCGCGTGAAACTGACACGATGCCGGGCTGGGCTGGTTCAAGCTGGTATTTTTTAAGATACTGCGACCCGAATAGCACGCGGGAGCTTGCCTCACGCGAAGCCCTTGAATACTGGATGCCCGTTGACTGGTACAACGGCGGCATGGAGCATACGACTCTGCATATGCTTTATTCGCGCTTCTGGTCAAGATTTTTATATGATATAGGCGTAGTGCCGTGTATCGAGCCGTATTTAAAACGCACCTCGCACGGGATGATACTCGGCGAAGACGGCGAGAAAATGTCCAAATCGCGGGGCAACGTGATCAACCCCGACGACGTGGTGAACGAGTACGGCGCGGACGCTTTCAGGCTTTACGAGATGTTTATAGGGGATTTCGAGAAAGACACGCCGTGGCAGACAAACGGCGTCAAAGGCTGCAAACGGTTCGCCGACAGGGTGGCGGGGCTGATCGATATGGCCAAAGGCGCGGGGGCCACGCCGGAGCTTGAGGTTAAAATGCACCGAACGATAAAAAAAGTCAGCCTGGATATAGAAGCTTTGAAAATGAACACGGCGATCGCGAGTTTGATGACGTTTGTGAACGAAATATACGAGCACGGTTCCCTGACAATCGACGAGTTGAAAACGCTGCTGACATTGCTGTGCCCGTTTGCGCCGCATATAAGCGAAGAACTCTGGTTTTTAGCGGGAGGGGAAGGGCTGCTCTCAACGGGCGCGTGGGTAACGTGGGACGAAAGCA
>Ga0099364_10010972_pt1 | contig 12420 bp, 9 predicted proteins | sample TergutTh196P3_FD_73070 | JGI IMG/M metagenome (GOLD analysis project Ga0099364, IMG submission 73070) | Microcerotermes parvus P3 segment gut microbial communities from Pointe-Noire, Republic of the Congo - Th196 P3 | ecosystem: Host-associated > Arthropoda: Insects > Digestive system > Gut ... | reverse complement strand
CCGTATTGGTGCGGAGATGAATATATGGGAGACAGCAGCAAATCCAAACGAATATATAGCTGCATACCGATTCATTGCCGAAATAATGCGAAGAGAAGCTCCGAACGTCGCTCTAGTATGGGCAGTCAACGCTGTCTCCTCGGCAGGGCTTAACTATGAGATGTTCTACCCCGGCGATGATGTCGTGGACTGGGTTGGCATATCTTTGTACACAGGCAGATATTTCCTCGGAAATCCTAATACCACTTTAGGCAATCAAGCTATATACCGTGTCGGGAGGTTTGCTAACCCGGTTAGCTATATCTCAGAACTGGTTGAAGCATATGGCTCGCGTAAACCAATAATGATCGCGGAGGGTGGCGTTACGCTTCGAAACAGTCCCAACAGTGAAGACCTTACGCAATGGGCGTTGCCACGCATAAGGCAGACCTACACTTACATACCCATGTTATTCCCGCAAGTGAAAGCGATATTCTGGTTCAACGTGTATCTAGGCGGAGTGGTGCATTACAACTTTAGTGAAAGCCCTCAAGCAAGGACTCTATATAACGAACTCACTTCATCCGATTATTTCATCGGAAGAAATCAAACGGATTCGCCAATAACTTACAAGAAACTAGGCAATGCTTCAATGCCTGCGAATGCAGTGGTGTTGCAAACACTCGCTCAGTATTATTTCATGGATAATGTATCGGTGCGTTACAGCCTTGGCGGAAGAGAGCTTGGCAGAAGCACTGATATCCCATACAGACAGAACTTCAATCTCTCCGGTGAAGCCAATGGGGTATACACACTAACTGTTGAGGCATTCTCCGGTAGTACAAGGCTAAGTGCCGTCGAACTCAACCTGCTCAAAAACGGTAACACAGTTACGATTTCAACCGGAACACTGGAACAGCCGTCACAACCGCCGGCGCCGCCACCGCTGGTAGCTGTACCTTCTCCATGGAGACTGAGCGTTAATGGCGGACCGTTAGTGACGACCGACATGTACAATATCAACAACAGCAACTTCCTCAAAATCCGAGACATTGCATCCTTGCTCGACGGAACGGACAAGCAGTTCAACATCGGGGTATCCGGAGAAACTGTAATCCTATATCCCGGTCAAGCATATGACGCTCGAGGGGATGAAATGACTCCTGATCCAAATGCTACGGAAACGACGACTTCAGCAACGACATTCAATTTCGCATTAAATGGACAGCCACTTGAACTCACTGCATATCTGATTGCCGGGAGTAATTATGTTCGATTACGTGATGTTCTGAGGTTGTTTGATGTCTTTGTTGATTACGATAGCGACCTTCGCGAGTTCTATATCGATACATCGAGAGCTTACGTAGACAACTAGCACTGGGCGAGGCTTGCCTCGAGTGAAAAGCAGCGTATTGCGGGATGGACAAGTCATCCCCTACAAAGAGGTTGCATTAACCAGTTGACTATTACCTCCTGAACCTCCTGAATCGGAAAGGATTAAGTACAGATGAAAATACTGGTAATAGGCAGCGGCAAGGTCGGGTATGCGTTAGCAGAAAGCCTGATACCGGAAAAGCATGATGTCACGATCATCGATGATGACAACAATGCACTGGCACAAGCTGCCGATCATCTCGATGTCATGTATGTCAAAGGCAGCGGAGCTTCGATCAGCGCATTAAAACAGGCAGGAGCAAATAACGCTGATATTGTCATTGCTATCACTAAGAGCGATGAACTCAATATGCTCAGTTGCGTGATATCAAAAAAACTCGGTGCAAAATATACGATCGCTCGCGTTCGCGACCGCGAATATGCTAATGACTCTGAGTTGCTAAAGAGCCGGTTGAATATCGATTATGTGATTAACCCCGAACGGAGTACCGCAGGAGAAATACTGCGGTTACTCCGTTTTCCCGCTGCAATTGAGATCGATACTTTTTATCAGGGTAGAGTCGAAATCATCGGTTTTAGGGTGCTGTCAAGTGATGTTTTAGTTGGCATAACACTAGCTGAAATGAGAAAAAGGACTAAGTCCGATGTTCTGGTTTGTTTTGTCGAACGCGAGAGTGAAGTACATATACCTCGCGGCGACTTTGTTGTTTTGGAAAACGATCTAGTCTACATTGCCGGGAAATATACTGATGTCACGAAGTTCTTTCGCATAATTGGCCGCACAACAGGAATTTCAGACAGAGCAATGATACTGGGCGGTGGGAGAACTTCATATTATCTTGCACTCCTTGCATCGAGAATCGGTATTAAAACTGTAGTAATCGAGCCTGATGAAAACAGGTGTGAGCAGATTGCGGAGGATGTACCGCATGCTACAGTTATTTGCGGTGATTGTACTGATCAGGAACTGTTGGAATCCGAGAATGTTCGCGGTATGGATGCTTTGGTTGCACTCACTCCCAGCGACGAGGAAAATCTAATGCTCTCTTTACTGGCAAGCAATCATGGTGTTTCAAAGGTTATTGCTCTAGCTGATCGTCTCGAATACGTTCCGCTGGTTAATAAGCTAGGTGTTGAGAGCGTTGTTTCACCTAATGAAATAACAACCGGTCATATCTTACATTTTGTCCGAGGTTTGAGCGGCGCTCGCGGCGGAGCTGTCGTCTCTATGAGTCGGTTGCTCGATGGCAGGATTGAAGCCCTGGAGTTCGTCGTCGGCAGCGATATGAAGCATCTTGGCAAAAAAATCAAAGAACTTCCAATCAAACGTGAGGTCGTAATTGCTGTTATTTCTCATAATGGCAAGAGCGCTATTCCAACTGGTGATGATGTATTTCACGTTGGCGACGATGTTGTTGTTGTAACTCTTCTTTCCGGTTTCGATGAGTTAAACGACATTTTTGAAGGACATTGAATGTAGCGGTTCACTGCCACAAGCATAATAGACATTGAAAGTAAACATGAGGTATGAACTTTAGGCTTGTATTGTTAATAGTTGGGCGAATATTTATATTATCAGCGGCTGCAATGATGCCATCGCTGCTGGTATCATTTATATATGGAGATGGAGCACATTTCTATTTCATCGTAACGATGGTTGCACTTTTTATATTTGGCGCTACTCTGACGATGTTTTTTAAGAAAGACAAACGCACCATGCGGCCACGTGAAGGCTTCGTAGCGGTAGCGCTGTGCTGGATAGCAATATCAATGTTCGGGGCTATACCACCGTTTTTATCCGGAGCAATACCAAACTATATCGATGCGCTGTTCGAAATGATCGCCGGATTTACGACAACAGGAGCAACAATCCTACATTCAATTGAAGCCTTACCAAAAAGCATAATTTTCTGGCGAGCATTTGCGCAATGGCTTGGTGGAATGGGTGTGCTAATATTAACGCTGGCAATACTTCCCGCCGGTGAACGAGGTGTATACAACCTTGTAAAAGCCGAAGCGACAGGCCCCGCATCTGAAAGGCTCGTTCCGCGTGTCAGGCAATCCGCCATGATACTATATATGATATACATATCTTTGACATTGATCCAAACAATAATGCTCCTGTTTGGAAAAATGAGCCTGTTCGACGCATTAGTCCATGCATTCACAACAGCAGGAACAGGCGGTTTTTCAAGCCGTGATTTGAGCCTTGGCGCTTTTAACAGCGGCTATATCGAATACACAATAGCTGTTTTCATGCTGCTCTTCTCTTTGAATTTTGGTTTATACTTTGCTGCGGTGACACGGGAATTCACGAAAATCAAAAAAAACACTGAGATTAAGGTGTTTCTATGCATCATACTCATATCAACAGGGCTTATTACAGCGAATCTTATGTATAATAGTGTCTATCTCACCTTATCGGAAACTGTACGGCACTCATTTTTCCATTCCATATCGCTATCATCATCAACTGCATTCCATGTCGGTGACTATAATCAATGGCCAAACTTCTCAAGACTGGTACTAATGTGCTTGATGATTATTGGTGGTTGCGCGGGCAGTACCGCAAGTGGTTTAAAAGCAATTCGTGTCGTAATGCTGTTTCGATCGACTGCTCGTGAAGTCAGAAGAATCGTACACCCGCGCGCTGTCAGCGTTGTTCATATAAACCAAGAACCGGTACAGGAGAAGACCCTGACCGGTGTTCAGAATTACTTTGTTTTATATATCCTCGTTATCGTTGCGGCTACACTACTTGTTTCTCTTGACAACATGGGGCTTGAGACGACATTTACAAGTGTGTTGGCAATGATTTCAAATGTCGGCCCCGGTTTTGGCTTAGTAGGGCCGACATCAAATTATGCAGCATTTTCTTCAATGGCAAAGATTGTTATGTCAATAACTATGCTCATTGGAAGGTTGGAGATTTTCCCAATTCTCATACTGGTTTTCCCATCTGCGTGGAAACATGCATAACGATTTGGTATGAGTAGATATTATCGCCTGCCGCCATATTCATCGCTTTCCACAAACGCTTCATGCTGCGCACGGGTTCTAAAGAACTCGTGCGTATTTTCCATGTTCAGCGCATAGAAGTATTCATTAGTCGAATCAGGGTATAGGGCAGCACGTATTGACTCCATCCCGGGATTTGCTATCGGTCCGGGCGGCAAACCTTCGTGAGTATATGTATTATATGGGCTATCAATGTCTATCGAAAACGGCCTTTCCGTCCCCGCAATTGCGTAGTATATCGTAGCATCAATTTGTAGAAATGGGAAACTATAATCATCATTTAAGCGGTTATATATAACAGCAGCAATTCGAGGACGTTCTTCGTCTGAACCGGCCTCGCGTTCAATCATTGAAGCGATGGTTATAATATCGCGTACAGAATACCCCATGTCCTCAGCGCGTTCCACAAACGTTTCTGTGAATCTTCTGTCAAACTCAGTTAAGAGCCTGTTTATGACCTGCACCGGTGAGGAGTCGAGATAGAAATTATACGTATCAGGGAATAGGAACCCCTCGAGCCTATATCTCATTCCTCTCGTTGATCGGTCGATAAAACTATACTCAAAGTCATAATTAGCTGCTGTATTCCATAAATCAGCCGCAGAACACACTTGATTTTCTTCGAGCCTTTTGAATATCTCAGCGAGGGTGAAACCTTCGGGAATCGTAACTGTAGTTTCAACGAGAGTGCCTCCACGGGTTGTCATACCATGGACAAGAGCGCGATAATCGTAGTTCCGGTTCAATACATATGAACCAGCAGCGATTTTCTCATCAGCATGCGAGTATTCTGCATATATCCGAAACAAAAACTTATATTTAATCAACCCTGTATCATATAGCATGTCGATAATGTCATCGAGGAGAAACTCTTTTGGTACGGTGACATTAATCGTCTCATCAATCGTACCGAACCCCAGCACATCAGTAGCTGCCAGCCATACAAGCGATGCAAGCACCAAGCTGACACAGATGACGAACACAGAATAGAGCAGCCCTCCTACACAACCGGTACGTTTCTCACGGCGAAAACGCAAAGGTTTTTCTTCAGGCACATCCCTATATGCACTCTCAAAATCAAACTTGATCTTAAAGTCATCAGGGCCTATATCGTGGTTATCATCAACGTTCTTAACTTCAATCAATGCTCCATCAGGAGATATATTAAATGACCTGACATCATCTTTTCTATACGTGGAGTTAGACACATTTGCGCTACCGCTCTTAGCGACATCCGCTCTCTGCGATGGCGGGCGACGGCGATTGCCATCAGGTGCGGGTGAGCGAGTTCCTGCAGTGTTTCTGTTTTGCGGTTGTGCCTTTGGTCTCGCATTACCGGTAGTATGCTTTTGTGATTGTGGTGCTTGTTGCTCTGTAACTACTGTTTCCGGAGTAGTTATTTCGTCTGACGGTTGCATTGCATATTCAGAAAAAACCTCAGTTTTCTCCGCATCGAATGAGTCATTCACTGAGGTAGATGCTTCTTCTTGCGAAAACACAGCAGAGCTGCCCTGCTCCGTTTGTTCCGGAGTGGCATTCTCAATTGAATCACGAATTTTCTTGACAGCTTCATCGAGCTGCTTTTTTATTTCATCGGAAGTGTATGGCGGCAAACTTATGACCATTCCTTTCGCAGTCTCTCAAAGTACAAAACCTTTTGAAAATCCAACAAATTACTACCACAACGTAACCTTCGTTTCATATTTCTCATTTCTACATTCTAATTTCTCATTTCTACAAACCTTTCCTCTGTAACTATGCACATCACAGGGATGTCATGCGGTTGTACCGGCAAATCTTCTTTCAATAATCGTTCACGTGTCAATCCTACTGTAAAAGCAGGCAATCCATGCAAATACCTATCATAATAACCTCCGCCATAACCAAGACGATACCCTTTTCTGTCAAATGCCAGTCCTGGAACGACCATGAGTTCCAGTTCCTCCGGTTGAATGATTGGCGCTGTTTTTGGGGGCGTTGGTATACCGAGCATTGCGGGCTGTAATTCGCTCAAATCATTGATTACTCGCGCTTCCATGATTCCGCCATTATAACAATATGGGAATGCAACGGTTTTTCCCAGTGCTAATGCGGCTTTCGCAATCTCAATCGTTTCCGGTTCTCTTTTGACGTTATGGTATAAAAATATGTTCCGAGCGATTATAAACTCATCAAGCTCAATAACTCGCTTAAAAAGCATCTCATTTGAGAATGTAACATAGTCTTCGGGCAGGGCAGCAATCTCTTCGCTGATTAGTGCTCTCAGTTCGCTTTTTATGTCATTGTCCATGTCATATAACCTCGTTGCTACATAATGTCAACTCTGTTCTGCTTTTCCAGACAGCCTGTGCCAAATAGTGAGTAACAAAAACAATGGTAGCTTTAGCATTCGTATAATCCTACGAGGTTCTCGGAATAAACGATACAACCATTCCAAACCAGCTTTTCGGAAAACGACAGGTGCACGCTTAACATTTCCGGCGAACACATCCAAGGAGCCGCCTAAACCAATGCATACTCTGACATTGAGCCTCGATATGTTGTCTCTCATCCATAACTCTTGTTTCGGAGACCCAAGGCAAACAAGCAACACATCAGGGCTAACCGTGTTAATGCTGTTGATAATTCTCTCTTCATCATCATAGTAACCATCAGAGAATCCCGCAATCGTCAAGCCGAGATACCTTTGCTCAAGTAATAGGCCGGCACGTTCCGCAACACCTGGTTTTGCTCCGAATAAATAGATGCTACCACCAAATTGCGACATTTTTGTAAACAAAGCCTCGGCAAAATCAATACCCGGAACTCTGCCCTCTGATATTGGCGTTCCGAGTATCTTTGCTCCGATTATTATGCCAACCCCGTCAGGCAGAACCAGCCCTGCGCAACTGAGAGCCATCTTCAAATCATCGTTCCGCCGCGCCATCCAAACGATTTCCGGGTTTGGCGTAACAATATACGTTTTTTCGTTAGTTCCACTGATAATATCATAAGCCAGCGCAACGGCTTGCTCAATAGCAACATTGTCAAACTTGACGCCTAGTACATCAGTCTTCATTCTGCTACCATCTGTCAAACGCCTTCTAACACCTGGAGTTCAGGCGTGGGTGTCAGGGCCGCTTTATTATCAGACTCTGTCTCCTGAGAGCTATTTTCTTCCGAATCAGGATTCGTCAAAATATCTGATGATTTTTCCACTACTGCAACTAAATCATCATCAGCAGTGATTTTGTCATCATCTACCGATGAATCTTCTGCTTTATTATCTGATGTTGTGGAAATATCCTGCTTTTGTGATTGAAATTGTGACTTGCTTGTTGTTAGACCGTCTTGCTGCATCAAGTTTTCGAGTACATTGATATCTGCTGCTATATCAAGCGCATCTGTTCGGAATAATTGATCAAGCTGCTGCTCATATCCGGTTGTCAGCGTGTCGAGAACGCTTTCAATGCTCTCTTTTGCGGAAGTGATATTCTCGCCGCTAATCCCCTGCTTTTCGAGCGTTGCATATGATCTCAGGAGTTTTAATGTAGTCGGCAGATAATAGTTCATAAATCTGCGTATTTGCGGGAGCTTTTCGGGATCTTCTTCTACTATGCGGAAAATCTTAGCGGTGACTTCCTCGATTCGGTCGATCTTGCTGGAGATTGGGTAATCGACGATTGCATAATTGATCTCACGCAATTCCTGAATAATCGCCATGTATTGATTCTCCGGCGTCTCAGCAGTAATTGGCGCTGTCACATCGACCGCTCCACTCTCGGTGCGTTTGACCGATTCCATAGGATCCGGAATCATGACCAGGCAGTTGCGCTGCTTGTCAATATATGCATCTCTATTGAGATAGCCTTCGTTTATCATGGCTTGAATGTCGCGTTTCACGGTTCTTTGCGAGACCCCTGCTGTAAGAGCTATTTCAGAAATCGGTACTATATCGCGGTCAGACACATATACGAAATACCTCTTATATCTTGATAAGCGCTTTACTCCTATGTTCCTCGAGAAAAACGAGATGAATCCGCCCAAAACGAGAAAAATTCCCAAGTAAAAATCTGTCCATCTGGATAACCCAAGCCCCCATATGTCTCTCGCTGCACCTATAATTGTGTTAGCGCCAAGCGCGAAGAGCGCAAATGCTATCAATAACAGTACTACTGATACGAACTTCCCGGTTTTCTTCTCCAGCTGTGTACGTTCTTTCTTTATTTTTGATTTTTCTTTATGAGTATGGGGCGCTTGTTGACTAGCATCTGTGTTAGAATGAACACTCGCTTGCTCGCTCCCGGGTTGTCTTTGAGATTGTGTTGTCGTTTGCTTATTGGCTGAATATGTTGTAGTTGATTGCCCCGGTTTTGTTCCCATTGATTGCCAAGCGGGAGATTGTGATGTTGCTGATTGCCATGTTCCTGACTTTCCCATCGGGTTTTGCCATGTTCCCTTTTTGACATCTATTTGCGCATCCGAAAACGCTTGTCGCGCTGCACTGCCGACCTCACGCGCCGCGCGCGCGATGTCTGAAGCAACTTCACGCGCTACTGTCTCTGCTTCTCGGACGACATCGCGTGCTGATTGATTGGTATTGCTGCTTGTTCCTCTGTTTTGTTGTCCGGCGTTATTTGAGTTTCTCGTGGAGTAATAGCCTGTGTTGTTTTGTTGTCCATTATTACCCGTCTGATTTTGATGGTATTGGGTACTGCGGTAGTTTTGGTTGTTTTGCGATGCTCTATTATGCTGATTGTTATTATAATGAGGTCTGTTAGGCATGTTTCCGTTAGCCCATCCCGTTGCGTGTTTTTTTGACTTTGTGAAGACATTGAGTTTTTTTAGTAACAAAAGAAGACCTATCGGCCAAAATACAATCATGCATATAAAGATAATGACCCAAGACATTATCTCGCTTGTGTCGTCCCTATCCGGAGTATTTTTTCTATTTTTATTTTCCATAATACTCACCAGTATGCCATTTCATATTAACAGTATAGTCCATCGAATAAATAGTATATCAGAATTGATTACACTTATGCAACAACTTAATATTGAAATCCTTGATGTTTCATGCGATTTGTGATACAATAGGTTCATCTGATGAAAAGAGGCGAGCCACTACAATGAGGCAGGTAATTTCAAAGATACTAATTATAGCAGGAGCAGCTCTGCTCCTTGTCGCCGGCGGAATGTATACATACAATCGCATATACGACCATATGGCAGGGCAACGATCTCAGGAGCTGCTTGATAATATGTTGGCAGACTTTGACTGGTATCTGCCACCTCTTGATCAAATTGCATACACTCCTTCAGCATCAACAGCAGATGGAAATAACTCCACTACTCTTGATGAAAACGATCTATTCACTGACTTTGTAAGACCAATGAGGCAAGGTAGAGACGCAGCAACCGGTGATGAAGATGAAAACACGGGAGCAACTGGCGGATGGACATCATATGAGCGACCATACTCTGTTATTGGAGTATTGAGCATACCGCAACTCGGTGTTCAACTTGCGGTAATCGGTGAATGCTCAGATGCACTCCTCGGTGTTTCATGTTGCAGATTATCAGGAGGATATGATCCAGCACCGTATAGATTAGTTATTGCCGGTCACAACATATGGAGTCATTTCAGAGGATTGGACACCTTGGAGATAGGCGACATTGTAGCATTTACGACACTCGATGGCGCTACTCTCTACTACAGCATGATAGAGATGACTGACATCAGCGGTACCGATGGTGAAAGCGTACTGGCGACAACCGGTTGGGATCTCACGCTGCTAACATGCAAAAGCGAACGCACGATGAGAACGATGGTCCGGTTCGTAGCTGTTAAGGTTCCCTAAGTTCGGTGATTTATATATATCGTCCAATTCCCTCTTTGGATGGGTGCCGCGTTGTAGGGGACGGCGTCCTCGACGTTCCGAACGGCGGGGTGGTTTTGTTCACTGTTATTATGGTGATGTCTCCTCTGTGAGCCAAGGGATTTCGATTCTCACCGTACCGTCCTCATTATTCTGTCTATAGTTTTGCAAAGCAAAAAACAGAATGATGAACAACGCTATGAGCGCAACAAAAACCGTGAAAATCGTTCTCACGATAATCCTTAGAAAACGCCTGTTATAATAAGTCCTTGGTACATATCTTCCCATTTCAACCCTCAAAACCGGCTACATTAGTATCCACTTGTCTCGCACCTAGCTTATTTACTAACTCAACCCGGTAGGCATGACGCCCACCCTCAAAACCTGTACGCAAAAACAAATCGACTATCATTAGCGCAAGACCATCGCCGACAACTCTCGCCCCGAGTGTGAGTACATTTGCATCATTATGGCGACGAGTCATCTCTGCAGTATAACAATCTGAACAAACAGCAGCCCGGATACCGGGCATTTTGTTTGCTGCCATTGACATGCCGATACCGGTTCCGCAAATGAAAATCCCACGATCACATTCTCCATTGATAATAGCCAAAGATGCAGGTTCAGCTACAACCGGATAATCGCATCGCTCTTCCGTATGAGTCCCAAAATCCTTGTAAGCATACCCGCCATCATCGAGAAACCTCTTAACCTCCTGCATGAGCACAAAACCACCATGATCACATGCCAGAGCAATCATAACTAACACCTCACATTTCGAATATCAAAACGGCCATGCACCGGGAAACCAACGAAGCACATGCCTAAAATACCAATTATTGACATAAACACCTGTCAGAGCAGGGTAAAACAAAACAAACAGAGAACAAGCAGTAGCAACATAACCATAAATGGCAAACTCCGCCCAATCATTACCTCGCTCAAGCATGATATTAAAGACATAAGCAATCGCCATAATCAGAAACAAAGTACTCGGGAAATAATGATAGATGAACACAATCCGAGTCACAGCGACCCACGGCAACAGTTGCGACAGATACCCAATAAGGATAACAAGCGCTTTGGAATCGCGATGCTTGATAGAATGGACAACCATAGCAATCATAGCAAAGAAACCGCCCCACCAAACGATAGGATTCCCAAATGCAGCAAAAGACGATCTCAAATCACCGCGATAACTGTTATAGTAGAGGATAGGGCGACCATCGATAATCCATTGATACCACCACGATGAGTAAGGATGCGTAGCTTCAAGCGTACCGTGATAGCGAAACATCGACACTTGATTATCCCAGATGATTTCGTAATATAACGGATCCCAGAGCATCCCGCCTCTGATTGTCATACTCCTCGACAAACCGTATGGGATATAACTCAAACAATAGATGACAACAGGAACGACTACGAAAAACAATACCGAAAAAGCAAGAGTTTTTCCCAGATAGCCTTTGAACCCCTCCTTATTGGTATCCTTATAATGCTTGCCAAGCATCACTTGCCGTATGCAATAAATAATAGCAAGGCCGATACCGGCATACGGGACAATCCATTTGGATGCGCAACCCAGCCCAAATGCTACCCCGGAGAGCGCAAGTGGCAATACGCACTTTTTGAACGGAGCATCAACATCCGTCGTAATGTACCTATACATGAAGTAAAACGACAGAAGAATAAAAAACACGCCATATGTATCGATTGTAGCAATGCGAGTCTGAACGAATCGCATGAAATCGACACCTAACAACAGCGTCCCGCAGACGGCTATGGCGGTCTTCCCAAACATATTCTTTAAGAGGATGTACATAACCACAAGCATTAGCACACCAAAAACCGCACCGATGAACCGATACCCAAACGGAGTCATGCCAAACACATAGACAGAAGCGGCAATGAGCTCCTTGCCAAGTGGGGGGTGAGTGGTCTCATATGGTCTGATATTTCTCAGATGCTCATATGCGGTTCTGCCATGATAAATCTCATCAAAATACATGCCGTTCATGTACTCCGGGCTATCAGGCACCAGTTCCTGTTCGTCAAAAAGTTCAGGTGCGTCCGGACAGTTGAGACGATTGGTGGGTATAATAATACTATTTGCATCAAAAATCGCAATCTCACCAAGTTCGATTGGCGTTCTGACTGCTTCAATACG
>Ga0099364_10010971_pt1 | contig 12421 bp, 8 predicted proteins | sample TergutTh196P3_FD_73070 | JGI IMG/M metagenome (GOLD analysis project Ga0099364, IMG submission 73070) | Microcerotermes parvus P3 segment gut microbial communities from Pointe-Noire, Republic of the Congo - Th196 P3 | ecosystem: Host-associated > Arthropoda: Insects > Digestive system > Gut ... | reverse complement strand
CGGAAGTGACGCTTGTTCGGGTTCCCTATAAAGACGATTACGCCGTAGTGGGATACACCAAGGATCTGCGCGAACATATAAAAATGATGGAGGATATTGAGCATCGGGATGCTCTGCTGCTGGCGGTAAACGGTGTCGCCGAATTTTTAGTTCACTCAGAAGTAGAATCCTTTGTAAAAGACCTAAACGACAGCATGGAAGTCTTGGCACAAGCAGTGAGAGTCGACCGAGTCCGCGTGTGGAAAAATCACACGAAGGACGGAGAACTCTACTGTACCATGGTGCACGAGTGGGCAGAGAACGGCTGGGCGACGGCACGCCCCGAATACACCTCCGGGATGTCCTACGACGAAGCAATACCCGGTTGGAAAGAGGTTTTGTCAAGCGGAAAATGCATCAACAAAATCGTCAGGGAAATGTCGCCGATAGAACAAGCACAGTTAGCACCGCAAGATGTCGTCTCCATATTGGTGGTGCCTGTGTTTGTCGATGACCATTTTTTGGGATTCGTCGGTTTCGATGATTGCCATGATGAACGGATATTTACAGAAACAGAATCATCGCTGATGCGTTCCGGCAGTGCGCTGATTGCCGGCGCAATGCTCCGCCATGAACTGTTTGTAAGTCTGCATGATACTTCTCGTCAATTAGAATCGGCACTTAAAGCGGCGAATGAAGCCAGCAGAATGAAGTCCGTGTTCCTCGCAAATATGAGTCACGAAATACGCACCCCCATGAACAGCATTATGGGGTTTGCGGAACTTGCAAGGGCCGATGATATTCCCGAAAAAACAGGGAATTATCTCGTAAAAATATCGGAAAACGCCGGATGGCTGCTCGGCATTATCAACGACATTTTGGACATTTCCAAAATCGAGTCGGGCAATGTCGTATTGGATAGTGTCCCCTTCGATCTGCACGACATTTTCGAGCATTGCAAGTCAATGATCATGCCGAAAATCAGGGAAAAAGGATTGGTACTGTACTGTTACGCCGAACCGTCCGTCGGGAAAAAACTGCTCGGCGATCCTATCAGACTGCGGCAGGTCATCATCAACCTTCTTTCCAATGCCGTAAAGTTCACTAACTCCGGTGCAATCAAACTTTTAGCGTCTATTACGGGTACAAGTCCTGATGGAAACAGCACAACGGTGCATGTTGAAATCAAAGACAGCGGTATCGGCATGACTCCTGAACAGATCGACAAGATTTTTCTGCCGTTTGTACAGGCGGACGACGACATTGCACGTAAATACACCGGCACGGGATTGGGGCTTGCTATCACTAAAAATTTAGTGGAAATGATGGGCGGCACGCTTGAAGTTTCCAGTGCCGTCGGAGTCGGCAGTAAATTCAGTTTTGAATTACCTTTTGATTTGACAGATAGTCCCAAAGAGCCTCCGTCGGGCATACTCAGAAAGAATATGTGGCTTGAAAAACCTATATTCAAAGGGGAGATTTTGATATGCGAAGATAATGAGATGAATCAGCAGGTCGTCTGCGATCATCTCGAAAGAGTGGGAATTAAAGTTGAAGTGGCGCGTGATGGTCAGGAAGGGGTGGACATGGTTGCATCGCGGATCAAAAACGGCGAAAAGCCCTTTGACCTGATTTTTATGGACATACATATGCCGGTGATGGACGGCTTGGAAGCGGCATCAAAAATATCTGATATGAATGTCGAGACTCCCATCGTGGCACTGACGGCAAATGTGATGGTCAACGATCTGGAAATGTACAAGATGAGCGGAATGGTCGAATATCTGGGCAAGCCGTTCACGGCGCAGGATTTGTACCGATGCCTGATGAATTATATGACTCCGTTGAGTTTTTCCGTGACGGAAGAGTATCGCCATGACTTGGACGATGAGAAACTGAAAAATGCTCTGAAACTCAATTTTGTTAGGAGCAATCAGGATACGTATATTAACATCAAACAGGCAATCACCGAAGGCGATATCAATCTGGCGCACCGGCTGGCTCATACGTTAAAGAGCAATGCGGGGGCTCTCGATGAAAGGAGTTTACAGGAAGCCGCCGTTGCTGTGGAGGATATCCTCAAGGGCGGAGTGAATCTTCCAATGGATGAGCAGATGGACTTTCTTGGTGCCGAATTGAAGTTGGTGCTCGAAAAATATGCGCCTATGTTGCTTGAAGACAATGTGGAGGGGACGGTCAAAATTGTTGATGAGGCGAAGATACGTGAGTTGTTTGCCCTTTTGGAGCCTATGCTTGTCTGTCAAAATATGGCGTGTATGGAGATGCTTGGCGACATTCGTGCGATTCCGGGTGCTGAAGAGTTGGTACGGAACATAGAGGATTTTGATTTCGAACAGGCGGTTCTTGCGTTGAAACGGTTCAAGGAGAAAAGTTTAAAGAAGAGGGAAAGATGAACAATGAAAACTAAGCGAATGTGGTGGTGAGTTAGGCTATTGCCTTGTTAATGTTAAATTTGGGATGCGAACAAAAGCCGGAATGGAGCGAAGCGCAATGACGGAGGGGTGTCAAAGATTTTGTGGAGTATTTTTTCAGCAGCGAGCGGGGGGCGTTAGCCCCCCGTTGGTTGCGAAGTGTGTTGGTTTTTCATCGGGGGGCTAACGCCCCCCGCTAGCTTATGTCGCTCGCTCAAGTCGTGAGTCCACATAAACTTTGGCACACCCCAATGACGGAGGGACGGTCTAATGGGTAGATCACTTTTGGGCGGAAGCCTTAAACACACTCAAAAAGTTGACACACCCGTCTGACAGGCAGCGCAGCACGCACTCTTGCCAAAAGGGGAAAATTCAGGATAATACCAACACAAACGCAACGACGGAAGGGTTACGCAAATCGTCTACGCAACAACATCACCTATGCAACAAATCTACATTGGAATCGATGTCGGCGGAACAAAAATTCAAACTTCTCTCATTACCGAAGGCGGAGTCGTCTTGGCAAGTCATCGGCAGGAAACCCCGAGAAAATGCAATGCCGAAGTTACGCTCCAAGCCCTGGAAGATGCCGTTAAATTCCTCCTCGAAAGAGAAAACTTGCAGACCGGCAACTTGTCAGGAATCGGCATCGCCGTGCCAGGGACCGTACATCAAGAAACAGGTTACGTCGTCGAAACACCCAATATGAACCTTTCTAATGTTGACCTCGGCGTTCACATGAAATCCCGATTCGACATTCCTGTCGCTGTCGGAAACGATTGCAACCTCGGTACGCTCGGCGAATGTTGGCTCGGCAGCGGACGAGGAGCGGAATCCTGCGTCGGGATTTTCGTCGGTACCGGTATCGGTTCAGGTATCGTCATCAACAACACCGTGGTGAGCGGAGCAGGACAAGCCGCCGGAGAAATCGGACATATCGTCGTTCAAACGCCCTGCGAAGATTGGCGGCAGCAAATCCAAAGCAAGCCGAAAAAAGTCGAGAAAAATTTCACTCCAAAAAATCTCCCCCAGTGCGGATGCGGCAACTACGGTTGCCTCGAGTCACTGGCAAGCCGAATGGCGATTGAACGGTTCATTCAGGAAGCGGTACAAGGCGGGAAAAAATCGGTCATCAAAGAAATCAACGGCGGTTCTCTCGATGTTATCAAGAGCGGTTCATTGGCAAAGGCGCTAAAGGCAAACGATTATGTTGTTACGGCGGTGATGCGGTACTCTTCGCAGATGATCGGTTATGCGTGTCTGACGGTTCGGCACATGCTCGATCCAGAGGTGATTGTCCTCGGCGGCGGAGTGATGGAAGCGTGCCAAAAATTCATGATGCCGATTATCGAAGCCATCGTTGTCAATGACCGATTGCAAGTCGTTTCCAGCAAACGCCGTATCCTTCTTTCGTCGTTGGGAGACAATGCCGTCGTTCTCGGAGCGGTCGCGTTGGTCCGCAGCATGAACGGCAGTAATCCGCTCCAAAAGAAGGCACGTCGGGCAGTTCCAGACTATCCGACGTTGCGGCTGATGACTGACAATGTTGTTCACATAGAGGATAAACCCTATTCGGAAGACTTTTTTCTCCTGTCCGATGGTTCGATTCAACCAAGAAAAAAGTTACCGAAAAAAGATGCCGATGGTTTTCGTTTCAAAGACATCGAAAAGGGAACGCAGGGCGGGGTTGATCTTTTGATTTTGATTTCACCGAAGGCAGGAGAGCTCGCTCTGTCGGGCAAGTGCCGTGATTATCTTTACCGACGGAACATTGATTACCGCGTATTGCCGTTAGAGGAGGGGGTTAAATTGTACAATTCGGCGACGGTACGCCGTGCCGCCGTCGTGCATTTTGTCGAAGACGGCGCGTGAGAAAAAACATTAGCAGTGCTGCTTATGCAATGAAAATGGAACCTCTAAAAATCAAATTTTTAGAGGTTTCTTATGAACACAAGTGCCCTTAACGCACCTCCAGCAAATTTTCTACTCGATTGACGCCCGGTTCCATAAGGAGATATAGCTGTGCGACCCGGCGTTCCCGGTCGGTCGCAACCGTTCCTGTTAGAACAGCCGTTGTTCCGGTAGGCGAATCCGTGAAAGCAATTCGGCTGTCTTGAATCCCTTGTATCCGATTGAGCCCCGTTTCAACTGCTGGTTGCGGTCTTTGCATAGAAATTGAATCTCCCGAAATATCGGAGTCGAAAACTGTTGCTGCACTGACGGATTGTCGAAGGCTTCCCGTTGAGGAAAACGGTCTGGCGGCACCTGCTGCGCGTTGAGTAGCACTTCCCGTCGTTCGCGGTCTCGTTGTTGTTGCAATCCGGGAACTGCTTGCTGTTGATCGGGCTGATCTTGCAGAATTGGAAGTTCTGGTGTAAATATCTTCGGTGCCTACGAATCCGCTAGGTACGCCGGAACCGATGAAGCCTCCCTGTTCGGACATGTTTTCGACGGAAACACTGGCAGCCGAACTGGACGTTCCCGTTCTGCTGGTCTGTGTAGTTGCTGTACTACCCGCTCCCGTCCCTCCGCCTTGTGCGAACAGCGGCACCGGCAAAGTAAGCAAGACTAAAAGAGCAATGAATTTGGACATTCGCATAAAGCACCTCTGGAGGAGTCATCGTCAATCCGTATTAACGAATTTGACAAATCTTGGAAGATGACGATTGTGTTGATTGTAGATACCTGACAATTTTTTGCAAGACTGTTTTACACGAGGGTTGCAAAGTGTGTGTAAAGATAAAATTGGTATTTGTCTCCCCCTCTGTGTCCTCCGTGCCTTCTCCTTGTCCTCCGTGGTAAATTTTAGCCACGGAGAACACGGAGAATGACTCGCGATACCGAAGATGGAACTAACTTCCGCTAAGTTTTGACACTTCCGGTGTTGGACATATGTGTCATTTGGAGGAAAAATAGTGTAGAATGGACAGTAGAAGGGGCGGAGCGGGAGAATGAATAGTCTCGCCCGTCATGCCGAAACATGGGAAATATACAGCAAACGGGGAAAATTTGAACGTTTTGTTCTTTGCTCCCTAGCGCACTTTGCGGTTAAAAAAATTAACCGCAAAGGGCGCAAGGGACGCAAAGAAAAAGGTACAGCTTGTCCCTGCTTGCGGCATAACATTGTATTTACCGATTGACTCCGATGACTGAAATTTTTCAAATCTATTGTCCTTCTTGCAACAGTAAACTGAATGCGAAAGCCAGTTTGATTGGACAAACGCGAAACTGTCCTAAATGCAAAACGCCTATTGTCATTCAGCAGCCGTCCGAGTTGGACGTACCTGTCCCCGAGTCGTCGGCGATTTCGTCTATTGCCGATTCGGTCTATGTTCCGCAGTTGGAATTTCATCACTGGTACTTCATCGTTGGTCTTGACCGGGTCGTCGCTTACTGGGAAGGGAGCAAAGGTTGGCAGGTCAACGTCGGCGGCGGTTTTGCTCCGGCTCGGAGCAATTTGGCGGCGATACCCGATCAGGGAGTCTTCGCGTTCGTCGAAATGGTAATGGAGAGCGGTATCCCTCAAAAGTTACAGATTTCCAGGATTGCAAGTCGGGGCGCACTCACGGTAATTTTCCGCGATGCGAGTGCCATACTAGGAAAGTTGGAAGAGCCTGTCGATTTAAGTGTTGCCCAAAAGGATGTCTTGCTGCGTCATCTTCGGCAGACATTTATGTCGAGTGTATTGGATAATGCCGTGGATGTGATTGCGTACTTGACTTCGGAGTGAGGTAGGGGGGGTAGGGGTGTGCACCCGCAAGTTACGCTACGCTACACTTACGGCTCTTTGGATATGGGGACCTCTAATAATACAAAAAACCCTTTGCGTTCCTTGCGTTAAAAAAAGATTTAACCGCAAAGTACGCAAAGAGTTACGCAAAGTTTTGATTCGTTGCGTTTTCGGCACAGATCAATATAAAATTTGATTTTTAGAGGTTCCCATATGTTATTACGATACAGTTCCATAGAATACACATCTGCAGGACATTACGTCTGCGGCTCGGACGACTTTGCCTTCAGTTTGAACCCTTTGATTTTTCCGCAACCGATGCTTCCGCAACCGCCGCTCGATTGAATCATCTCCCTAACAGCATCCTCAATACGGACATTCGGCTTGCGAGGAACAATCTTCTTGCCCATCACTCCCAAAGAACGAAGATGTGCGTCCCGAATACGCTTAAGCGTTTCACCAAACTGCTCCGGACGCAGCGCCGCCGCATAATACGACTTCGCCTCCGAATTGTCCGGCTGAACCGCCAACCACTCCTCCAAAATACTGACCGCCGGTACAAATTGCTGTAACGCCAACAACGTCAACGCATACCAACGCAGACACAAAACATCTCGACATCCAGACTCATAAGACTCTTTCAACGGCGAAAGAGCATGTTCCCAACGCCCCGACTTGGCAGTACAAGCCCCCTTAATAGCAAGACGGAGCAAATCGAGTTCGACATCTCCCCAAATTTCCGCTGCCAGTTCCGACGCTTTTTCCTCTTGATTTTCCGCAATGTACAAGTCAAGCAGATGCCGATTGTACTCCGAGCGGTCTTCGACCAATTCCGCATTTTTCTCCAAAACCCGAATAGCGGCGTTGTTCTTGTTCTGCAACCGATGACACAATGCCAAACTCGTAACCGCAATTTCCCGAATCCGCAAACGATGCCAAACATCAAGCGAAACCCTGCCATGCTCCACAGCCGTTTCAAAGGTCCGTACCGCCAAGTCCAGTTGCCCCGTCCGTTGCAGATGAGACCCCAAAAAGGTCAATAACTGTGTATCGACCGGAAAATGATCGAGGGCTTCGACCATCAATTTCGTGATTTCTACATCAGGAATCGGCGCAGCGGCGAATGTTTCCCAAAGACCGTAATAGGCGCTCAACCGCAGGTCGGAGCGTTCGGTCTCTTTGATTAACTGTGTGAACGACCGCCGGGCATCGACATAATTGCCGAGAATAAGCTGTGCTTCCGCTTTCGCCGCCAAAAGATCGTCGGCGATTACGTCCCCTTCGATTTCGATTTTTTCGAGGGTCGACAGCGTAAGTTTTGCCCGCTTTGCTGTTTTTGTGGGGTCTTGTGTTTTAGAAGGGAGCAATACCCGACCGGGAGCAGCACTGATTTGTGTCATCAAACCGGCGCTTCGGGCGAGAAGCGAGGCGCGTATTTGTCCTTGAAACCGTACTCCTTTCCGCAGCGGCATCAATCGGGCTTCGATAGTCTCTTCGTCGAAGTCGTGCCGCGCCCGGTCTTCCCGAAAAAGCCGATGGACGACCATCATATACAGGAAATCTCGGTGGCTGGCGTTTTCGAGGAAATGCTGAAACTCGTCGAATGTTTTCTCATCGAATTCTTCGCCGGGATTGAGCCAGAGGAGAAATTCGGCGACGTTGGCTTCCTCTACGTAGTCGATGAGCAGGTTCCGAGTGGAGGCTTCGTCGTGTGTCCAGCCGCCGTAATGGACGGTAGCGGCATTTTCGGCGACGGCTTCTTTGTCGATTTCGATATTTTTTCCGACGGCGAGGACGAAAATGTGTTCGGAGAGTGTTCGGGCGCTCTTTACTGTTTGGGACAATAGGTGGAGCGTATCTTGATCGACGATAATGCCGACGGCGATTCGAGTGTTATTGGAACGTTCTCTGGCGGCTTCGGTCATGGTTTTCTCGGTGGTTGAACCTGTCTGCCGTGAATGTACCCATGTAGCGCACCCTCGGCGGATTGGGGAATCTCATGCTTCGTTATCGGCACTTTTAGACAAAAAAATGAGGGAATTGCCGGTAGAAAACCTCTAAAAATCAAATTTTTATACCGTAAGCGGCATGAAATTGGACGTTATTCTTCTTTGTGTTCTTTGTGGTTAATCCTTTATTTTTAACCACAAAGAGCACAAGGTACACAAAGATTCCACAAGGCAAAACGTCCTATTTCTACCCGTTACAGGGCTGGCGGTAAAAATTATCAAAGGACAAACAGAGCCCGGTGCGGTAGCACCGGAGCTAACGCTCCGGGCTTTGTGAACTTTTTCCCCGCCGGGGCAGTAACAGTCTATTAGAAAAAAGACCCGCCCATAAGTGGAATGGGGTAATGGTATGTATACGATGGGGGGTTACTGTACTTGTCCGATGTTCCACGCCCGGAACCCCGACTCCGATGGAATCAATGTCAGCACCTCCTCCGCAATCGCAGGTCGGGCAAACACGACCAAACCGATGCCGCGGTTAAAAACACGCTCCATTTCGGTAATTCCGACATCACCCAAACGATCCAGCCACAAAAAGACTTTCGGTACTTCCCAATTATTCTGAATAGACAATGATGTACCCTTTGGGAGTATCCGGCTGACGTTTTCTTTCAAACCGCCGCCGGTAATGTGTGCAATGCCCGAAATCTCCGCATTGGCTGCAAATCTTTTCAAAATAGCGGTAACACATTTTACGTAAATTCGAGTCGGCGTAAGAAGTACATCGGCAACGGTTTGCTCCAATTCCGGCACGAAGTCGTTGACGTTCAGACCGGCAATGTCGAACACAATTTTCCGTACCAAACTGTATCCATTGGAGTGCAGCCCCGAAGATTCGATACCGATTAACACATCGCCGTTTTGAATAGCGCTGCCGTCAATGATATTTTCCCGCTCAGCAACGCCGACGCAAAAGCCGGCTAAATCGTATTCGCCAGGCTGGTACATTCCTGCCATAATTGCCGTTTCCCCTGCGATAAGGGCACAGCCGCTCTGTACGCAGCCTTCGGTGATGCCTGAAACAATCTGCTCCAGCAAATCGGGATCATCTTTCGGCATAGCGACGTAATCGAGGAAAAAAAGCGGTTCCGCACCGCAACAGATTGCATCATTCGCGCTCATTGCTACGAGGTCGATTCCGACGGTATTATGCCGATTGGCTTGAAAGGCGATTTTGAGTTTCGTACCGACGCCGTCGGTCGAACTGACCAAGACGGGATCGGTATATTTAGTCGTTTTAGAATTGAGTTGAAAGAGTCCGGCAAATCCGCCTTCGAGAGGCAACACTCTATCGGAAAAGGTACGGCGGATGATTTTCGGCAATCGAGCCATCGACTCAGCGTAAACATCCAAATCAACGCCGGCGGATTTGTAGGTGGTCATTAAGGAAGAAGTCAGGAGTCAAGAGTCAGGAGTCAGAATATCAAATTGGCAAAAATTCGCAAGACTGATTGGATGTACCGTTTTTTGTAACCTTGTCGGTGCCGCAAAAAGGACAGTGAAGAGGAACCTGAACCATCATAGGAGATTCCGTTCAAAATAAAAGCAGAGCATAACAGATCGAAGAAATATAACAAGACAATAAATTCGGGACACTACCTGTTTTAGGTAGGTTCTGTTACCGGTACGCCGAGCGCCCGCAGCTCTTCTTTCAATCGGGGAATACTAGTCGAACCATCGTGCAACATACCGGCAACAATGGCAGCGTCGGCTCCAGCAAGCGTAAACGCATCACGGAGATGCTCCGCCGAACCTGCTCCGCCCGACGCTATCACCGGTACACTTACCGCCTTCGCAATCAATCCCGTAATCGTCAATTCGAAGCCTGTCCGTGTGCCATCGGCGTCGACCGAATTAACAACAATTTCGCCCACTCCTAAATCGACAGCGCGCTTTGCCCAGTCGACAGCGTCTATTCCACTGCGTTCCCGAAAGCCGCGAGTCGTGATCTCATAGCCGCTCGGAAATGCCGAATGATCGTCGACGGCAATCGGGTCCATTCCAAGTACAATGGCTTGGCTGCCGAACTCCTTAACTCCTTCGGCAATGAGTGCCGGATTGTTGACAGCGAGTGAATTGACGGAGATTTTCTTGGCGCCCATTGCAAGGATGCTCTCCATGTCGGCAAGCGAAGCAATTCCTCCGCCAACAGCGAGGGGCACTAGCACTGCTTCGGCGACGCTGCGTACCATATCAACATCTATCTTCCGCCGCTCCGCCGAGGCGGTAACGTCATAGACGACCAATTCGTCTGCTCCCTCTTTGCAATAGCGGAGAGTCAGCTCTACGGGGTCACCGAGGTCGATGTTGTTTTTAAATTTAACCCCCTTTGTAACGCGGCGGTTGATGATATCTAAACAAGGAATAATACGGAACATTGACATCAATTTTTCTCCAAAACACTGACGGAACTGCGTTAGTACGAACGCAGAAAAATGGACATTCTTATGAAGGCAACTCCGTCTGATAACCGAATGTATGAATCTATCAGATTTGTTTCAAATGCAAAGGGTTGGTATTTGCTGATTGAAAAGCCTTTTCCTGCGGTGTCTGACCGCGTGAGACTCTCAATCTCCGTTGTCAATTTTCAACGGGCAGTGTAGCATGGCAAACGTCAGGGAACGTCAGGAATTGCGATGACGTTTTAGCCGCCGCACTTGTGCGGCGCACAAGCATTTCACAAGTGAAATCGCTAAAAGATTGCGGAGTCTAGTGCCTTTTCCAAATCGTCGATAATATCCTCCGCCGATTCAATGCCGACGGAAAGCCGGAGCAGTTTGCCGTCAATGCCCCGCGCCAAACGTTGGGCTTCCGGAACTTCGGCGTGCGTTTGCGTAACAGGATAAGTCATCAACGTCTCCACGCCGCCGAGACTCTCGGCATAAAGAATAAGTTCCGTATTGTTCAATATATTTTTTGCGGTTAATTCACTGTCCACCCTGAAACTGATCATCGAACCAAAGCCTCTCGCTTGCCGCTGCGACAATTCATACGCCGGATGGTCAGACAGACCGACATAATAAACATCCGTAACCTTCGGCTGCCTTTTGAGCCAATCAGCAATTCTCATGGCGTTTTGTTGCGCCTTTTCCATACGGATGGCAAGCGTCTTAATGCCGCGTGTTACCAAAAAAGCGTCAAAAGGTGAGAGTACGCTGCCTATCGTGTTTTTCAATGTATGGAGATTCTCGGCAAGTTCCGCCGTCTTGGCAACGAGAAAACCGGCGAGCGTATCATTATGTCCGCCGAGATATTTCGTTCCGCTATGAACAACAATGTCCGCTCCGAGAAGGATAGGATTGAAAAAATAGGGCGTTAGAAAAGTATTGTCCACGATGAGCAAAATGTTCCGATTGCCTATCAGTGTCTTGATTCCTGCAATGTCGGTTACTTTCATCATAGGATTGGTGGGCGTTTCGATAAAGACCGCTTTGGTTTTTTCTGTTATCGCAGAGTTAACGGCGGACAAATCGGAAGTGTTGACATACTGTGTGGTAATGCCATTCTTTGCGGATATTGTGTTAAATAACCGGATGGAACCGCCGTAAAGATCGTCGGTAGCGAGGATTTCATCGCCGGGCGAAAACAATTCCGTGAGTGTGGCGATTGCTGCCATTCCGCTGGCGAATGCTGACGCTCCTGCTCCGTGTTCCAGCCGTGCGAGCAGTTTTTCGGTATGTTCGACGGTGGGATTTTGTGTTCGTGAGTAGTCGTATCCTGTGCTTTGTCCGAAGCCGGGATGGGCGAAGGTCGCGGTCTGGTAAATCGGAACCGCAACCGCTCCGGTGTTGTGAGACGTGTCTCGAGCAGCATGGATACAGGATGTTTCAGGCTTCATTATCATTTTATTTTCGGTATTAGGCTTCCGCCGGAATGTAATATACTGCCAACGGTGTGAAAATGGACGTTATTCTTCCTTGAGAATCCTTGTGTTCTTTGTGGTTGAACCTTTATTTTAACCACAAAGAGCACAAGGGACACAAAGATTCCACAAGGCAAAACGTCCAATTTCTACCCGTCGGCAGTATAGTAAATGTTATTTTGATACGCTCCCTAAATAAGGGTATATGAATTTCTGGTAAAATCCTTAGATAGCTATACTACCTGATTCTAATATACCGGCATTACATTATCAACATACTTCTTCCAAGCTGTCAGCACGTCCGGGTGTGTAAAAATAAAGTGGGTGCGGCGCAGCGAGCGGGGGGCGTTAGCCCCTCGTTGTACCCCACATGTTTTTGTGGCAAAATTGTCAAGATAGGCAAAACAAA